>JGI2924J29684_1077768_pt1 | contig 22201 bp, 22 predicted proteins | sample BenlonsequencITS_FD_29684 | JGI IMG/M metagenome (IMG submission 29684)
GACGTGATTCGTGGAAAACGGTATCGCGAATAGTCTTTGGCACAACCGCAGTTTCGCCGGCACCTTCACGAATCCACGCAGCAACTTGATCGGTATCGCGACCGGAACGTGCGATCACAGCAGGCGAGCCATAAAGCTCACCCAAGACACCGCTCCAGAACCACTGATTCAAACGATCCCATGAACGTGCGGTGGCCATTTCTTCTGCATCAAGCAGGGTGAGGATCACGGCCAGTGGAACAATCTGCGCGGTGTATGGAACCTGGTCGAGACTCAAAATGCATCGCTGACGCAGGAATTCAGCCGCCTCGTCGAAGCCCTTGATCATTTCATCGGCAGCAGGAATGTATTCAGCCAGCGTCAAGTTCAAGATATCTTCACGGTAACCAGACGCATGTCCCTTGCGGGCACTGACCAACAGGGCTACTGCGGTGAGGAACTCCGTGCTGCCGATGCCATCAAGTGCGGAGTGTTGGCGAAGGTTTCGTTCAACCCGCACCCAGTCATCACGCAGTGAGAATTCGGTCTCCACCGATTCATCGGCTGCGAACACCGCGGTGAGCAAATCAAAGACATCCATCTGCAAGCCAGAGCTATTGGCCTGAGCAAAGATGGAACCAATTCCACCCTTGGCGGTTTCACGATCCAGTCGGATCATTGGGATGTCGTAACTAACTAAGGTCTTAACGATTTGTGATTGGAAGCGCTTCGCGTGTTCGCGAGCGCCTTCTCCTGCCATATCGGCGAGGTCAAAGAGGAAATCAGTGCCGTTATCATCCAGCAGCACAGAAACTGGAAGGCAACCATGAGCAAGTGCTGTTTCTAAATCGGTGATGCCGCCGTCGATCACTGGACCGAAGTGGGAGATGATTTTGCCGGTTTCGTCGACTGAAAAAATAGCCTCATCGGACATGACCGGAGATTCAACAGCCTTAGCAACATCAATATAAAACTTCCGGGTCACTTTCTTTGATCGGAAGTCCACCGTATTTACATAGCCATCGCCACTGAAGCAATGATAAAGGGTGGTGAGGCGCTGTTGTCCGTCGAGAAGCAAAAGACCTGGATCCTTGCCCGTATCTGGGGCGCCGGACAGCGCGCGTGGCCGGAAACGCATTTCCTCGCCGCGGGTGTCTAGTGCCATCAGCACACCTACTGGAAAACCACGAAGAACAGTGGTTATAAGGCTTCGGATGCGATCAACATCCCAAGCGTAATCCCGTTGAAAATCGGGAAGTTGGATATCGCCTCGGTCAATGCGGGCGAACAGATCATTTAGCGGATAGCTTGGTGTGGAAAACCCCATGGGACATACTCTATATCAGCACACACTTTCATGATCACTGTGATCTGCGCTTTCCAGCTGAATTGTTGAGTGCAAGATCCCAAGTTTGGATAGTTCCGCTTCTGCCCGATCCAACACGCCACAACTATGCAGCTGATTTGTAGACGAATCCACCACCAAATGCACCGTGGCCAGGATTTCCTTGCCGTCAATGCTCCAAATGTGAAGATCATGCACATCGCTGACACCTGGGACTTTACGAAGGGCTGCGTCGACCTCTGCAGGCTCCGCACCTGTAGGAACACGCTCCAACAAGATATTGAGAGCTTCCTTCAGGAGGCTGAATGCGCGAGGAATAATAATCGCAGCAATCGCAATCGAAGCAATGGTATCGGCCGGCATCCATCCCGTGTAGCGAATCACCAGGCCCGCAATAATGACGGCAACGGAACCCAGCATGTCACTGAGAACGTGAAGGAATGCTCCACGCATATTGATATTGCCATCTTGGTGGCGCATCAACACCAGGGCGGAAATTCCGTTGGTGACAAAACCAATGACCGCGACGATGAGCATCAGGTTGGTCTGGATTTCCAGGTCCTTGCCCAGACGCATGATGGCCTCAACGACGATCCACACAGACAGTGCTGTAACAACGGTGGCGTTAACCATCGCTGCCAAGACTTCCGCACGCTTGTATCCGTAGGTCGCACGAGAAGTGCGTGCCCGACGGCCAATGAGCATGGCGACAGCCGCAATGATCAAGCCAGTGGAGTCGGACAGCATGTGCATGGCGTCAGCCAGCAGTGCCAAAGATCCGGAAATAAGGCCGGCGATTAGTTCCGCTAGGAAGATGATCGAGGTGAAAATGATGACCGCAAAAAGAGCCTTGAGGGAGCTGGGAGCATGTGAGTGTCCGAGTCCGTCATGGCTGTGGTCGTGGCCATCGGGATTGTGCGCATAACTGCGCTGCTGAAGATCGTGGCTTTCCATGACCCCAGCTAAGCACACTTCTCCCCTTATTGAAAGCTTATTGAAAATGAAGGGGTGGAGAATTAATCTTCTTGCCACTGAAAAAGCCTGCCACGGTGGTAAAGAAGTGGCTTTTGCTCCTCGTCGTGAGCACACTCTTCCACGGCAATGGTGATAATAAAGTGATCTCCACCTGGGTATTTATCCACCACAGCGCCACTCAACCATGCTGACGCACCTTCCAAGACCGCTGCCCTGTTTGTTGAACGCTTAATGGAAACGCCGTCGAATTTGTTTTCCAGATGACGGCCAAATGTGATGGCCAAATCGCTCTGCTCTTCCGATAACACAGACACAGCAACTGGTGAACCCTGCTCCAAAAACGGCACAACGCTTGATTTCTTATCGATACTCACCAACACCATGGCAGGCTCCAACGACAAGGACACGAACGCACTCACAGTCAACCCGTGGTCCACTTCCCCATCGGTAGTGGTGACCACCGTGACACCTGAAGGGAACGATCCGACAGTGTCTCGCAGCTGCGTTCCGTTTACTGTTTTTAAAGTCATAGTTAATTATCTTTCCAAAAACTTGAATAAGAAGAACAAACACCCCATCCGCTGCCCAAAAAGCACCAGACAGTGAACAGGGTGTTGATATTTAAAGTGATTTAGTTTTGCGTGGCCTGTAGATCACGGACCCGTGCAAGCTCCCATTTCAACACGGAAACGACGAGACGTTGATGAAGACTTTACATAACCTGCTCCTCCAGCAACACGAACCTCAATGGCAGTTGCAGCAACGGCCAGCTGCGCGGAACCGAGGCGAAGTTCCAGTAGATCAACTGGAGTAACAGGATTGACTCCTTCAACGTTGACTCGCTCTGCCAAATCTTTCTGAAGCGCGACCAGCGAAGAAAGGTTGTCTTGGATCTCGGCAGCGTTGTCGATAAACACTTCGCTGAGGCTGGTCAGACGTCCAGTGGCTGCATTAATCGCAGCTTCAGCGACACCGAAGTATTCGGAGATCCGTAGGATCACGAAGGTTGGGCGCACCGATGCCACAAGGTAAGGAAATCGTGGCTTAGAATCTGAGCCCCAGGAATGAAGACATCCTCAAAGCTCACCCAAGCGCAAGCAGTTGCGTTCAAACCGAGTAGAGCAAGTGAAGAACCGAGGGTGACACCTTCGGTTTCTGCGCCCAATGCGAACAGTAGTTGTAAGCCCTCTGCGGTCTTTGCAGCAGGCACAATCACTGGATCTTCGCACAAGTTGGAAGCCCAACGAAGCTTTCCACTAACTTTGAGGCCACCTTCTACCCTGGTTGCTTCAAGGTCGATCTCACCACAACCAGCAAACTCCTTGAATGCACTCGCCATGCCGGTGATACCAGTGCGTCGTGCCCCTTCCGACTCTGCAGCCAATCCCAAAGCATAGTCAGTGCCGGATGCCTTGAAGTAATCCAAGGTCATGCGGTGTTCGCACAAAGTGAAGGCAGTAGACAGGTCCTAGCGGGAAAGCTCACGCACGATGCGCGCCATTTCCAAGAGGCTACCGTCGGTGTTGCGAGGGCTCCAACGCTGATCTTCCCCTGCTCCGCAAGGAGTTTCAGGATGTAGCGGGCATCAAGTTCTGCTTTGTCTACAGCTTTTGCGTTAGCAACCACTGTGTCGATGAGGTCTTTTTCTAGAACCGGGGAGTCAAGTGGATAAGGGGCTAGAGCTGTGGCCATTTACTAATCTCACAAGACATCGCCTAATGAATACAGACTAGCCTATTCAAATTCAAAGAACACTCGGTATGGCACCTGATTTAAGGATGCTGCAATCGTGACACATATCCTCTTCGACAGCAGGCGTTTTCTGCAACTGGGCGCTTTTGCGTCCTTGAGCACCGCATTGGCCGGAGCGGCCCGCTACGTGACGTCGACAAGCAATAATGAACCTGCGGATAACACTCCCCTGACCATTGGCTACGTGCCTATTGCGGGCTCGGCGCCGATTGCTATCGCAGATGCGCTAGGGCTGTTTAAGAAACACGGCGTGAATGTCACGTTGAAGAAGTACTCAGGCTGGTCCGACCTGTGGACCGCCTATGCAACAGAGCAGCTTGATGTTGCGCACATGCTGTCGCCGATGACTGTGGCGATTAATGCTGGAGTGACCAACGCGTCGCGCCCGACGGAGCTGTCGTTTACCCAGAACACCAATGGGCAAGCAATTACCTTGGCGTCAAAGCACTATGGTTCCGTCAATTCAGCGGCGGATCTTAAAGGCATGGTGCTGGGAATTCCTTTTGAATATTCAGTCCATGCGCTGCTCCTGCGCGATTATCTCGTCTCAAACGCAGTTGATCCCATCGCCGATCTTGAGCTTCGCCTGCTCCGACCTGCCGATATGGTCGCACAATTGACAGTTGAGGGCATCGATGGATTCATTGGGCCTGGGCCGTTTAATGAACGCGCCATCAGCAATGGCTCCGGCCGGATTTGGCTGCTGACCAAACAACTGTGGGACAAACATCCATGCTGCGCCGTGGCGATGGCCAAAGAGTGGAAAGCTGAACACCCCACGGCGGCTCAGGGTGTGCTTAATGCGCTGGAGGAAGCCTCCGCAATTTTGAGCAATCCGGCACAATTTGATTCCTCGGCACGCACGCTGTCGCAGGAAAAATACCTCAACCAGCCTGCCACGTTGCTGGATGGACCGTCGTAATCATCGGCATCACCGGCTTAATCCTTGACCACCTCATCGGTGAGTTGCAGAAAGTAGTTCGCTATGACTAAACCAAACGCTTCCGTCGAGCTGAATACGATCACCAAGTCCTACGGCTCCACCACTATCATTGGCGATACGAGCATCACCATCAACGACGGTGAATTCGTCTCCCTCCTCGACCCTTCCGGCTGCGGAAAATCAACAATTCTCAAAATGATCGCCGGACTGGCCTCCCCATCCACCGGCACAGTCAGCGCAGGCAACGAAGAAATTAAAGGACCAGGACCTGACCGAGGCATGGTTTTCCAAGACCACGCCCTCCTGCCCTGATTGACCGCACGCGGCAACATCGACTTCGGCCTCCGCTCCGCGCGCCCCTCCTTGAGCAAAACCGAACGCGCCGACATCACCCGCACCCACCTCGAACAAGTAGGCCTCACCGACGCCGCCGAACGGCGCCCCGCCCGCCTCTCCGGCGGCATGCAACAGCGAGTCGGCATCGCACGCGCCTTCGCCATCGACCCACCAATCATGCTTCTCGACGAACCCTTCGGCGCCCTCGACGCCCTCACCCGCCGCGAACTCCAGCTCCAACTACTCAACATTTGGGAAGCCTCCCGCCGCACCGTCGTCATGGTCACCCACGACGTCGACGAGGCCATCCTGCTCTCCGACCGAGTTCTCGTGATGTCCAAGAGCCCCGAAGCCACCATCATCACCGATATTCCAGTGAATCTTCCCCGCCCCAGACACGAGCTGAGTGAAGACGCTTCTGTTGAAGCCGAGACCACAGCCCTGCGTAAGCGGATGCTGCATCTGCTGGAGCACTAGTTTCTAACACGTCTTTTAAAGGCCGCCCTTTGAAAAGGGTGGCCTTTTTCTTCCGCGCGTACTTTCGGCACCAAGATTTCCTGATTTTGGCCACCATTTTGCCAAAATCTTGTTGCCTTATGTACAAAGTGCACAGCAGGTAGCAAAAATGCCCTCCAGACAATTAGTCCGGAGGGCATTTCCTATGCGGCGGTTAAGCCGTCAAAGGGGTGAAACTTAAGCGGTTTCTGCGCGAGCGTCAACCTTGACCCAGCTCATGAGGTCGCGGAGCTTAGCGCCGGTCTCCTCGATTGGGTGGTTGTTGTAGGAAGCACGAAGGCCCTCAAGCTCGGTGTTGCCGTTCTCAACGTTTGCGATGAGGCGCTTGGTGAAGGTGCCGTCCTGGATATCGGTCAGGATGTCCTTCATGCGGGACTTGGTGTCTGCATCGATGACGCGTGGGCCGGAGAGGTAGCCACCGAACTCAGCGGTGTCAGAAACAGAGTAGTTCATGTTGCTGATGCCACCTTCGAACATGAGGTCAACGATGAGCTTGAGCTCGTGAAGAACCTCGAAGTATGCCATCTCTGGCTCGTAGCCAGCTTCGGTGAGAACCTCGAAGCCAACCTTGACCAGTTCCTCGGTGCCACCGCAGAGAACAGCCTGCTCGCCGAAGAGGTCGGTGACGGTCTCAGCTTCGAAGGTGGTTGGGATAACGCCTGCGCGTGCGCCACCGATTGCTGCTGCGTAGGACAGGGTCAGAGCCTGTGCGGTTCCGGTTGGGTCCTGGTCGACTGCGATGAGGCAAGGAACACCCTTGCCATCAACGAACTGACGGCGAACCAAGTGGCCTGGGCCCTTTGGCGCAACCATGCCAACGATGATGTCGTCAGCTGGCTTGATCAGGTCGAAGTGAATGTTCAGGCCGTGGCCGAACAGCAGTGCGTCGCCTGCGTTCAGGTTTGGCTCGATGTCGTTGGTGAAGATTTCTGCCTGGGAGGTGTCTGGAGCCAGGAGCATGATGACGTCAGCCCAAGCTGCAGCCTCAGCGGTGGTCTTGACCTCGAAGCCTGCTTCCTTTGCCTTCTCTGCGGACTTGGAGCCCTCGCGCAGACCAATGACAACCTCAACGCCAGAATCGCGGAGGTTCTGGGAGTGTGCGTGGCCCTGGGAGCCGTAGCCAACGATGGCAACCTTACGGCCCTGGATCAAGGAGAGGTCAGCGTCAGCATCATAAAGCAGTTCAATAGCCATGGGAGAAAATCTCGCCTTTCGTAAAAATTTTGGTGAAAAGATGTCTGCCCCCCACTGTAAATCGTGGGAGTTTAACTCGCTTGGGCAGACAACTACATTATTGTTCTACCACACACATGTAATTAGACGGTGTTTGACTAGTCACATTTATGCAGCAGGTGCAATCAGATTAATTGCTGTTTAGATCTTGGCCGGAGCCATGGTCTTCGGACCGCGGTTGAGTGCAATCTGTCCGGATTGGATCAGTTCGCGGATTCCGAATGGTTCCATCACGTCAAGCAGTGCGCGGAGCTTGCCTGGGGTGCCTGTGGATTCAATAACCACAGAGTCTGGAGCCACGTCGACGACTCGGGCGCGGAAGATGTTCGCGGCGTCGACGATCTGCGGACGGTTGGTGCTGTCCGCAGAGACCTTAACCAGCATGATTGCGCGGGCGATAGTGGTCTCTTCATCAAGTCGCACGACTTTGAGCACGGGGATCAGCTTGTTGAGCTGCTTGGTGATCTGCTCAATGTTGAGCTCGTCGGCGTCGACAACAACCGTGATGCGGTTGATGCCGTGTGTTTCGGTCTTTGCAGACACGAGGGACACGAGGTTGAATGCGCGTCGGGTGAACATACCTGATACGCGGGAAATGATTCCGTCTACGTCCTGAACGAGTACGGACAGGATGTGGCGGGTGACGTCAGAATTAGCCATCTTGGGTCTCTCCTTATGCCTCGGTCGATTCAACGGCGGCATCAATGTCGCTGACGGCTTCGTGAATGTCGGCAGGATCTTCTGCTGCAGATTCATCACCATCAAAGAATGGGCGCAATCCGAGTGCGTACTGGATATCGGAGTTGGATGATCCAGCAGACACCATTGGCCATACCTGTGCGTCTTCACCGACGATGAAGTCGATGACTACTGGGCGGTCGTTGATCTCTCGAGCCTTTTGGATGGCTGGCAGTACTTCCTCCGCTTTGGTGACGCGGATGGCAACACAGCCAAGTCCCTCAGAAAGGGTAACAAAGTCGGGCATGTACTCGCCCTGGTTACGAAGTTTAGTATTTGAGTACCGTCCTTCATAGAATAGGGTCTGCCATTGGCGAACCATGCCCAGGTTTCCGTTGTTGATTAGTGCGATCTTAATGGGGAAACCTTCAACTGCGGCGGTGGTGAGTTCCTGGTTGGTCATCTGGAAACAGCCGTCGCCGTCGATAGCCCAGACTTCCTTGTCAGGTGCGCCAGCCTTTGCTCCAAGGGCCGCAGGAACTGCGTAGCCCATGGTGCCCAGTCCACCGGAGTTGAGCCAGGTGCGTGGCTTTTCAAAGTCAACGAACTGAGCTGCCCACATTTGGTGCTGGCCAACGCCGGCGCAGTAAATTGCGTCGGGGCCAACTTCCTTGGACAGGGTTTCAATGACAAACTGTGGTGCCAGCAGATCGCCTGGCTGCTCGTCGTAGCCACGCGGGAAACGTGCCTTGAGGCCCTTGAGGTAGTCAACCCACTCGGAGATGTCCTCGGTCTCTGCCTTGCTTGCCTTGGTGGTTTCCAGCAGACGAGCAAGAACTTCGCGGGCATCGCCCACGATTGGAACCTCAACCTGCTTGATCTTGCCGATTTCGGCAGGATCAATGTCGGCGTGAATGATCTTGGCGTCAGGCGCGAAGGTGTCAACGTCACCGGTGACGCGGTCATCAAAGCGGGAGCCGATAGCAATCAGCAGGTCGCTGCGCTGCAGTGCACCAACAGCGGACACAGTGCCATGCATGCCTGGCATACCCATGTGCAGCTCGTGAGACTCTGGGAAAGTACCCAAAGCCATCAAGGTGGTGACAACTGGGATGCCGGTGTACTCAGCGAACGCACGAAGCTCTTCGTGTGCGTCAGCCTTGATTACGCCACCACCAACGTAAAGGACGGGCTTCTTGGCCTCACCGATCAGCTTGACTGCCTGCTCGATCTGGCGAGCATGTGGTGTTGAAACTGGGCGGTAGCCTGGCAGGTCGATCTTTGGTGGCCAGACGAAATCCAATTCAGCGTTCTGGACATCCTTAGGAATATCCACCAGAACAGGGCCAGGGCGACCAGTAATCGCGAGGTGGAATGCCTCAGCCAATGCCTGTGGAATGTCGTTAGGGTTGGTGACCATGAAGTTGTGCTTGGTCACTGGCATGGTGATGCCGCGGATATCGGCTTCCTGGAAAGCGTCGGTACCCAGCAGGCCACTTCCGACCTGGCCGGTGATGGCAACCATGGGAACGGAGTCCAAGTTTGCATCAGCGATTGGGGTAACCAAGTTGGTTGCTCCTGGGCCAGAGGTTGCAATGCAGACGCCAACGCGTCCAGTAACCTGCGCGTAGCCGGTTGCTGCGTGGCCTGCGCCCTGCTCGTGGCGCACCAAGACGTGGCGCACCTTTGTGGAGGAATAGAGCGGGTCATACACCGGTAGCACCGCACCACCAGGAATACCGAACACGATGTCGGCGTTAAGCTCCTCGAGCGATCGAACAATTGCCTTTGCACCTGTCATCCGCTCAGGGGCGGCGGATCGACCACGGCTTGCAACCGTGGCGGGAGTGGGCTGTTGAGAAGCTGCCACATTCACGACTTTCTGGCTCCTTTACTAAATAAGGATTTTCACAGGACCCGTCCAAGCCAAGCCGATTTCAACTCAGCCTAAAGACAAAGCCCTCATTTAAAATTGTTCCGACGCGGATGCGTGTGCACGCAGTGCGACAGATGTCTGTTGCAAAGTTGGCTACTTGGGTCATAACCAACAAGAAAGCCCTCGTTCCAACACTGTGGTGAGTGTTGTCGAGGGCGCTTGACGAGACGACTTGGAAGGCCGTTACGGCAGGCGCCGCGCGGTTACTACTACAAGTCGAATAATGGTCATGGTGTGTCATGCTACACACATCGAGTTTCCAATTCCACAACGCACGAAAATTCCCACCCCCAAAACTCCCCCACTTCGGTTAAGGAATCAGGATTCTCACAAAGTTCAGGCAGGCTCCCGCTACTTTTCAGCGCTAATCTTGGCTCATGATTTTAGGCGTACCCATTCAATATTTGCTCTATTCATTGTGGAATTGGATTGTCGATACCGGTTTTGATGTAGCAATTATCCTGGTCTTGGCGTTTTTGATTCCACGTATCGGCCGACTGGCCATGCGTATTATCAAGCGCCGAGTGGAGTCTGCAGCCGATGCGGACACCACTAAGAACCAGCTCGCGTTCGCCGGCGTTGGCGTTTATATCGCGCAAATTGTGGCGTTTTTCATGCTTGCCGTCTCCGCGATGCAGGCTTTTGGTTTCTCTCTCGCGGGCGCTGCGATTCCGGCAACCATTGCGTCAGCTGCCATTGGCCTTGGTGCGCAGTCGATTGTTGCGGACTTCTTGGCCGGATTTTTCATCCTGACGGAAAAGCAATTCGGCGTGGGTGACTGGGTGCGTTTTGAGGGCAACGGCATCGTTGTCGAAGGCACCGTCATTGAGATCACCATGCGCGCGACCAAAATTCGCACGATTGCACAAGAGACCGTGATCATCCCCAACTCCACGGCGAAAGTGTGCATCAACAATTCTAATAACTGGTCGCGTGCGGTTGTCGTTATTCCGATCCCCATGTTGGGTTCTGAAAACATCACAGATGTCATCGCGCGCTCTGAAGCTGCGACTCGTCGCGCACTTGGCCAGGAGAAAATCGCACCGGAAATCCTCGGTGAACTCGATGTGCACCCAGCCACGGAAGTCACGCCGCCAACGGTGGTCGGCATGCCGTGGATGGTCACCATGCGTTTCCTCGTGCAAGTCACCGCCGGCAATCAATGGCTGGTCGAACGCGCCATCCGCACAGAAATCATCAGCGAATTCTGGGAAGAATACGGCAGCGCAACCACTACATCGGGAACCCTCATTGATTCCTTACACGTTGAGCATGAAGAGCCAAAGACCTCGCTTATCGACGCCTCCCCCCAGGCTCTTAAGGAACCGAAGCCGGAGGCTGCGGCGACGGTTGCATCGCTAGCTGCATCCTCTAACGACGATGCAGACAATGCAGACGCCTCGGTGATCAATGCAGGCAATCCAGAGAAGGAACTTGATTCCGATGTGCTGGAACAAGAACTCTCCAGCGAAGAACCGGAAGAAACAGCAAAACCAGATCACTCTCTCCGAGGCTTCTTCCGCACTGATTACTACCCAAATCGGTGGCAGAAGATCCTGTCGTTTGGCGGACGTGTCCGCATGAGCACGTCCCTGTTGTTGGGTGCGCTGCTCTTGCTGTCACTATTTAAGGTCATGACTGTGGAACCAAGTGAGAATTGGCAAAACTCCAGTGGATGGCTGTCACCAAGCACTGCCACCTCAACTGCGGTGACCACCTCCGAAACTTCCGCGCCAGTAAGCACGCCTTCGATGACAGTGCCCACTACGGTGGAGGAGACCCCAACGATGGAATCTAACGTCGAAACGCAGCAGGAAACCTCAACCCCTGCAACCGCAACGCCCCAGCGAGCCGACACCATCGAACCGACCGAGGAAGCCACGTCGCAGGAGGAAACGACTGCGTCGCAGACGCAGTCTCCAGCAGTGGAAGCACCAACCGCGGTCCAAGAGACAGTTGCGCCGACGTCCACCCCTTAGGACGCTGATTACAGACGTGTCCCATTTCTTTACTACTATTGGAAATTATGAGTTCAGACGCAGAAAAGGCATCCGTGGAGCTTTCCGAAAAATTTCACCCAGAACGCACCCATATTTTGGGCGCCGTTGTTTTTGGCCTGATCTCATTATTAGTCATCGGCGCAGCCCCTCAGTACCTGTTTTGGCTGCTCGCGCTCCCTGTCATCTTCGGTTACTGGGTTCTAAAATCATCCACGATCGTTGATGAACAGGGCATCACCGCAAACTACGCCTTCAAGGGCAAAAAGGTTGTGGCCTGGGAAGACCTCGCAGGAATCGGATTCAAGGGTGCCCGCACTTTCGCTCGCACCACCTCCGATGCAGAAGTCACCCTCCCCGGCGTCACCTTCAACTCCCTTCCCCGCCTTGAAGCTGCTTCCCACGGCCGCATCCCCGATGCGATCACCGCAAGCAAGGAAGCAGCCGACGGCAAGGTTGTAGTCGTTCAAGAAGACGGCTACTCCGTGATGATGTCCAAGGAAGAGTACTTGGAGCGCCAAAAGGCACTGGGCAAGCCAGTTCAGTTGAACTTCGATGACGACACCGATGGGAATACAACACAAACAGAAAGCGTTGAATCCCAAGAGACCGGACAAGCCGCGTCTGAAACCTCACATCGTGATAACCCTGCGTCACAGCACTAGAGTGTAATAAGCCGTCCGAACCAAAGGTCCACACCTCTGCACGAGTAGAAGCTCACCCAAGTTTTCAAAGTGCCGTTGATTCTTGACAACCACCCGCCGCTCTTTAGAGCAGATTTGAAAAGCGCATCATGATCCCACTTCGTTCAAAAGTCACCACCGTCGGTCGCAATGCAGCTGGCGCTCGCGCCCTTTGGCGTGCCACCGGCACCAAGGAAAATGAGTTCGGCAAGCCAATTGTTGCCATCGTAAACTCCTACACCCAGTTCGTGCCCGGACACGTTCACCTTAAGAACGTCGGCGATATTGTGGCAGATGCAGTGCGCAAAGCCGGTGGCGTTCCAAAGGAATTCAACACCATCGCCGTCGATGACGGCATCGCCATGGGACACGGCGGCATGCTGTACTCCCTGCCATCCCGTGAAATCATCGCCGACTCCGTCGAATACATGGTCAACGCACACACCGCCGACGCCATGGTGTGTATCTCCAACTGTGACAAGATCACCCCAGGCATGCTCAACGCAGCAATGCGCCTGAACATCCCAGTGGTCTTCGTTTCCGGTGGCCCAATGGAAGCTGGCAAGGCTGTCGTCGTTGACGGCGTTGCACACGCACCAACCGACCTCATCACCGCGATCTCCGCATCCGCAAGCGATGCAGTCGACGACGCAGGCCTTGCAGCCGTTGAAGCATCCGCATGCCCAACCTGTGGCTCCTGCTCCGGTATGTTCACCGCGAACTCCATGAACTGCCTCACCGAAGCTCTGGGACTTTCTCTCCCGGGCAACGGCTCCACTCTGGCAACCCACGCAGCACGTCGCGCACTGTTTGAAAAGGCCGGCGAAACCGTCGTTGAACTGTGCCGCCGCTACTACGGTGAAGAAGACGAATCCGTTCTGCCACGTGGCATTGCCACCAAGAAGGCATTCGAAAACGCAATGGCACTGGATATGGCCATGGGTGGATCCACCAACACCATCCTCCACATCCTCGCAGCTGCCCAGGAAGGCGAAGTTGACTTCGACCTCGCAGACATCGACGAACTGTCCAAAAACGTCCCCTGCCTGTCCAAGGTTGCACCAAACTCCGACTACCACATGGAAGACGTCCACCGCGCCGGTGGCATTCCAGCACTGCTCGGCGAGCTCAACCGCGGTGGCCTGCTGAACAAGGACGTCCACTCCGTTCACTCCAACGACCTTGAAGGTTGGTTGGATGACTGGGATATCCGCTCTGGCAAGACCACCGAAGTAGCAACCGAACTCTTCCACGCAGCCCCAGGTGGCATCCGCACCACCGAAGCATTCTCCACCGAGAACCGCTGGGACGAACTCGACACCGACGCTGCCAAGGGCTGCATCCGCGACGTTGAACACGCCTACACCGCCGACGGCGGCCTGGTTGTTCTTCGCGGCAACATCTCCCCTGACGGCGCAGTGATCAAGTCCGCAGGTATCGAAGAAGAGCTGTGGAACTTCACCGGACCAGCACGAGTTGTCGAAAGCCAGGAAGAGGCAGTCTCTGTCATCCTGACCAAGACCATCCAAGCTGGCGAAGTTCTGGTCGTCCGCTACGAAGGCCCATCAGGTGGACCAGGCATGCAGGAAATGCTTCACCCAACCGCATTCCTCAAGGGATCCGGCCTGGGCAAGAAGTGTGCACTGATCACCGACGGCCGTTTCTCCGGAGGTTCCTCAGGACTGTCCATCGGCCACGTCTCCCCAGAAGCAGCACACGGCGGAGTCATTGGTCTGATCGAAAACGGCGACATCGTCTCCATCGACGTTCACAACCGCAAGCTCGAAGTTCAGGTCTCCGACGAGGAACTCCAGCGCCGCCGCGACGCTATGAACGCCTCCGAGAAGCCATGGCAGCCAGTCAACCGTAACCGCGTTGTCACCAAGGCACTGCGCGCATACGCAAAGATGGCTACCTCCGCTGATAAGGGTGCAGTCCGTCAGGTCGACTAACCCTTTGTGAGTGTTTGAGCACCGGTTCCCTACTTTGGGTTCCGGTGCTTTTTCATGTCTTGGCCTGTGTGGGCGTGGTGGAGCTCCCCGTTGCAAATACTCACCACAAGTTGCAGGATTTCTGCTGGTTGTGGTGGATTTTCCCGCTTTATAGCCCTATGCGTGCAACTTTCGGACCGATTCCAAAGGGCAAAGCCCTGTTTGTGGTGGATCCTTGCCCTGGAAGCTTTCAGGAACCACAACTACCCCACTGACCCCAAAGTGGATAGGCCCTATTCTTCCGTTTAAGCGCCTCAAACACCTCTCCCCACACTTGACCCATTAGGCAATTACGAATCCTTAAACAGCCTTCTACAGCACCATGCCCCAAACCGAACCCAGGCATGAAAAAGACCCTCACCAGGAGGGTCTTTTTCTAAAACTTTGGCTACGCGATTGGGTTCACACCCGCACCGAACCACCACAGCAGAACTGCCGCTGCGATGCCGATGACCACGAAGATCCACGAGCTCACCAGTGGACGCTTTGCCCAACCTCGGCCAGAGTCAAGGGAAATCTTGCCGGGGCCGGTGAACTGAAGTCCGACAACCACGATAGTGAGGATCAGTGCCAGCATCAATGGCTCACTAAGTTCACCCCAACCACCTTCATGAGTGTTGACTTGGTGAAGGGTGGTAAAGGATGTCGCCACCGTGGCTACCGCTGCTGCCACTGGGGTCATCAGACCAAGGAGCAGGAAGACACCAGCCGCAAGTTCAATAGATGGAAGCAGGATCGCGAGGATTTCAGGCCACTGGTAACCAGCGAACTCTGCCTCGAGGCCAGCAAGACCGGCAGATCCTCCAAGGGTGAAGAATGTAAAGACTCCACGGACGATCAAATAGACACCAATGACTGCGCGGATAATCAACAGGCCGAAATCGAGGGTACCTCGGCGGGCATCTTCAACAATTTGTGGCTGTTCCGCAATCATTGGTGGAGCTACTGCAGCTGCCGCAGCGGCCGCACCTGCTGGCGCGAAATCAGAGTCAGTGTAAGGCTCCGAATAAGACGGTTCTGGCTGGTAACCAGGCTCTTCAGGACGGCTAATCTGACGAGTAACTTGTGTCGGCGGAGCTGGCGGAACTTGCTGAGGAGTCTGCTGCTGGGAAGGCTGCGCCTGAACATAAGACGTCGGAGCATCGGATGCTAATGCACCAGAGCTTGCCGGCGTAATAGTTGTTGGAGCTTCGGAAGCCACTGGCTTCGCAGATTGATTATCTGGACGCTCAAATGCTGTGGTTTCAGCAGCATTTGATGCCGGCGGAATGTTCTGGGGCGCTGCACGGCCAGTTCGGTCGTAAACACTGCCGAGGCGCTCGGTAGCGTTGGAGGAATTCGCGGAAGGCGATGGTCCCTTGTAAGTAGGGATGGCCGAATCATCATCGAGATCGTTCAGGTCTGGTTGATCAAAATTCTGATTTGAATTTCGCGAGTTATCAGTCATGTGCCCCAGAATATGCGAATTAACTTCCGCAATGTGGATATAACTTCGGCGCGCCCCAAATGCTTATGTGACTGTTATGCAGCACACGTATCTAATTGGCGTTCCAGGGCGCTTGCTTCAGCCTCAGTCACCCACACGTTGTAGCGATCTTTAACGGTGATGATTTTCTTTGCGTAATCGCACCTAAAAGCTGTGTTTGGTGGAAGCCAGGTTGCTGCATCGCCTGCACCTTTTTGCTGGTTAAGCGTACCTTTAACGGCGAGAAGGTTGTCGGGATCGTTGGCAAAGTTCTTTCGAGTTTGCTCATCCCACTGCTGTGCTCCCTTGACCCATGCGTCATGTAATGGGACCAGGTGATCGATCTGCACGTCGCCGGAACGTTCACCGCGAACGAAATCAATAAGTTCGCCAGAAAATGGATCGCTGAGCAGGCCGCTCGTGACGATACAATCCTTGGTGCCTTCGCGAAGTTGGATGTCATCCAGGTCGCGTTGCAGGATGTCGTTGCGGGTATCGCAGCCATTGTGTCCATATTCCACGGAAACAGTGTCGGTCCATGCTGGTCCGAATAATTCGCGGTCATATCCTGTTCCTGGCGCACGACCTTTAACGTCAAGGGAAGCGAGCATCGCACGGTATTCAGCCGCAGTCTCGCTAGATGCCGCTGGAGCAGTTGCCGCTACCGAGCTTTCCGAAGACGTCGGTGTTCCAGACGCCTCTTCTACCCCACCATCTATAACGTAAGCTGCAAAAGCGACTGCAGCCACGGCAATCGTGATGATGCTGGATATTACACTTTTAACTTTTTTGGTTGACCTGATAGCAGGTGTTCTTTTTTGTGATCGAGCCATGATGGTTTCACACCATATCAACTGTGCAGGACACGTCTGCAATCACCCCGAACATTTGTTCAATCGTTGATTTTCATTCCACTTCGTAATATTGTTGACATATCATCTAAATTTCCAAGAGAGGACACCACACAGTGGCTAACACGTCATCCGATTGGGCAGGCGCCCCACAAAATGCATCAGCAGACGGCGAGTTCGTTCGCGATACCAACTACATCGATGACCGCATCGTCGCAGACGTTCCAGCGGGATCCGAACCAATTGCTCAGGAAGATGGCACTTTCCATTGGCCTGTCGAGGCTGGTCGCTACCGTTTAGTCGCTGCCCGCGCATGTCCATGGGCACACCGCACTGTTATCACCCGTCGTCTTCTCGGCCTGGAGAACGTGATCTCGCTTGGTCTGACCGGCCCGACTCACGACGTTCGTTCCTGGACTTTCGATTTAGATCCAAACCATCTTGATCCCGTGCTGCAGATTCCTCGTCTACAGGACGCGTATTTCAACCGCTTCCCCGATTACCCGCGCGGCATTACTGTCCCAGCGCTCGTGGAGGAATCGTCTAAGAAGGTCGTCACCAACGATTACCCTTCCATCACCATCGATTTCAATCTTGAGTGGAAGCAGTTCCACCGTGAGGGTGCGCCTAACCTCTACCCCGCGGAGCTGCGCGAGGAGATGGCGCCGGTGATGAAGCGCATCTTCACTGAGGTCAACAACGGCGTATACAGGACCGGCTTTGCCGGTAGCCAGGAAGCGCACAACGAGGCGTACAAGCGGCTTTGGGTTGCGTTGGACTGGCTAGAAGATCGCTTATCGACGCGACGTTACCTCATGGGGGATCACATCACCGAGGCGGATATCCGCCTCTACCCAACCCTCGTGCGTTTCGATGCCGTCTACCACGGACACTTCAAGTGTGGCCGCAACAAGATCACCGAAATGCCGAATCTATGGGGCTACCTGCGGGATCTTTTCCAGACCCCAGGCTTTGGCGACACCACCGATTTCACCGAAATCAAGCAGCACTACTACATCACCCACGCGGAGATTAACCCCACCCGGATCGTTCCAGTCGGACCAGATCTGTCTGGTTTCGCGACACCACACGGCCGTGAAAAGCTCGGCGGATCCCCATTTGCTGAAGGTGTTACTCTGCCTGGCCCAATTCCTGCGGGCGAAGAAGTGAAAAACCCTGAACCTTTTCAGAAGTAACTAAGGCCGCAATCCCTCGATTGCTGCATCAACGACGGCGTCTGTGAGTCTAGCTAGAGATCTAGATTCCAGGCGCCATCGTTGCCAATACATCGGTGTGTCAATGGGTATCTCATCGAGGAGGATCACTTCTCCTGCTTTTAGCATGGGAGCAGCTTGGGTTTCGGGAAGAAGTCCCCAACCAAGGCCTCGGCGAATTGCCTCACCAAAACCTTCCGCCGACGGGACAATGGATACGCGCCTGCGCCCCACAGGACCATCGACGCGCCCGTCCAGGTCACGGTCTTGAAGCACATCTTTGGGACCGAAGCGTAAGACGGGCATCGCAGCCCAATCTAGTTTCCCATCAACCATGTAGGCATCCCGCAATGAGGGGGTTGCAATGGCCAAGTGGCGCATGGTTCCAAGTTCTACTACTTCACATCCCGCCACGGGATTAGCTTCACGGGTTACCGCTCCTAAAACATCTCCACGCCGCAGCAAGGATAATGTGTGCGCTTCATCTTCCAAGCGCAGCGTGAGCGTTGCTCCACCCCAAGAAGCTACCTCGTTGAACACGGGAGGAAACCATGTGGATAGCGAATCTGCGTTGATGGCGATGGTTAACGGGATTTCAGCAAGGCGTCCAGATAGTTGCGCTTTAGTTTCTGCTTGCAGCAACACCATTTTCCGCGCTGCTTGCACAAGGACTTCACCCGCTTCGGTTGCTTTGGCCGGTTGGGTGCGCGATACCAACACTCGACCCACGTGATGCTCGAGAGCTTTAACGCGCTGACTCACCGCCGAGGGGGAAATGGAAAGGGCTAAGGAGGCGCCTTCGAAGCTGCCTTCATCAATGATTGAGAGCAAAGTGTCCAGTTGAATGGGGTTCATGAAGCTATATTAAACCATGTTAAGAACCAATCATTTTACTTAAGTACTTCCATAGGTCACGATGGTGATCATGGAAATCTTCATTACAGGTCTGCTTTTGGGGGCCAGTCTTTTACTGTCCATCGGACCGCAGAATGTACTGGTGATTAAACAAGGAATTAAGCGCGAAGGACTCATTGCGGTTCTTCTCGTGTGTTTAATTTCTGACGTCTTTTTGTTCATCGCCGGCACCTTGGGCGTTGATCTTTTGTCCAATGCCGCGCCGATCGTGCTCGATATTATGCGCTGGGGTGGCATCGCTTACCTGTTATGGTTTGCCGTCATGGCAGCGAAAGACGCCATGACAAACAAGGTGGAAGCGCCACAGATCATTGAAGAAACAGAACCAACCGTGCCCGATGACACGCCTTTGGGCGGTTCGGCGGTGGCCACTGACACGCGCAACCGGGTGCGGGTGGAGGTGAGCGTCGATAAGCAGCGGGTTTGGGTAAAGCCCATGTTGATGGCAATCGTGCTGACCTGGTTGAACCCGAATGCGTATTTGGACGCGTTTGTGTTTATCGGCGGCGTCGGCGCGCAATACGGCGACACCGGACGGTGGATTTTCGCCGCTGGCGCGTTCGCGGCAAGCCTGATCTGGTTCCCGCTGGTGGGTTTCGGCGCAGCAGCATTGTCACGCCCGCTGTCCAGCCCCAAGGTGTGGCGCTGGATCAACGTCGTCGTGGCAGTTGTGATGACCGCATTGGCCATCAAACTGATGTTGATGGGTTAGTTTTCGCGGGTTTTGGAATCGGTGGCCTTCGCCCAAATGTTGATGCCGGCGTCGTGGGAAATCTCATCGATCGCCTCCAACTCGGCGTCAGAAAACTCCAAGTTGTTGAGTGAATCAAGGCTGTTGTCCAGCTGCTCAACTGACGAAGCACCAATCAATGCACTGGTCACGGTATCCGCGCCGTACTCTCCTTGCTCGCGCAGCACCCATGCAAGCGCCATCTGCGCAAGTGACTGCCCGCGTTCCTGGGCGATGTCATTGAGCTTGCGGACCATATCAATATTGTTCACGTTCAACATGCCCTCAGACAGGGACTTACCCTGGCTGGCGCGGGAACCCTCTGGAATTCCATCGAGATATTTGTCCGTGAGCAGGCCCTGCGCAAGTGGTGAGAAAGCAATGACGCCAAGACCATTGTTGGCAGCTGACTGCAACAAGTTCTCACCGTCATCGCCCGGTTCCTCCACCCAACGATTAATGATGGAATAGCTTGGCTGATGAATCAGAAGCGGGCAGCCCTCCTCCGCCATGAACTCAGCCGCCTCCGCTGTGAGCTCTGGACCGTAGGAAGAAATACCCACGTAAAGAGCCTTTCCAGACGCAACAATGTCACGCAATGCGTACATGGTTTCTTCCAAAGGAGTATCTGGATCCGGGCGGTGATGATAGAAAATATCCACGTAATCCAAGCCGAGGCGAGTCAGGGACTGATCAAGGGAACTCACTAGATACTTTCGGGAACCACCAAAACCATAAGGTCCAGGCCACATATCCCAACCCGCCTTGGAAGAAATGATCAACTCATCGCGGTGGCTTTTGAGATCCTCACGCAAAATCCTGCCAAAGTTGGTCTCTGCGGAACCTGCTGGAGGTCCATAGTTATTAGCCAAATCGAAGTGAGTGACTCCCCTATCAAACGCGCGGTGAATAATGCTGCGCTGCGTTGAAAGCGGCTTGTCATCACCGAAGTTGTGCCACAGCCCAAGCGAAATTGCCGGAAGCTTCAGCCCAGAATTTCCCACCCTGCGGTAGATCATGTCGTCATAGCGATTGTCTGCTGGTTGATATGCCATGACAGCCATTGTGCTCAGTTTGTCTCGTTTGTGCCACGGCTTTGTGCATCTGGATGCAAAAAAGCAGCCAACCCGAGGTGGGTTGACTGCTTTTATCAGTGCTTTTGAGGCTGGGTGTTACTTGACCAGGCCGAATCCGCCGGTCCATCCAATCTTCTCGGAACCTGCAAGGGTGAGCTGCAGGAAACCAACTGCTTCAAGCTCGTGTGCACGCTTGAGGGAACCAGCGTCAAGGGCGTCGAGGCCGCCAGCGTTGACGTCGGTGATAAGAGCGTTCTTTGCGTCTTCATCATCGCCTGCAACTAAAACGGTGGTGGTGATATCGCCAACCTTTCCGGTAGCCAAAGTGGCTGCGAAGTTGGTGTTGAAAGCCTTCAAAACGCGGGAGGTTGGAAGCTGAGCCTGGATCTCAGCGGTTGCAGAAGAACCAACTGGAACGACGAGGGAATCGAAGGTCTCGAAGTTAAGTGGGTTGGTGATATCGATAACGGTCTTGCCTGCGAGAGCATCCTTGTGGCTTGCAATGATGGACTCTACTGCTGGGTAAGGAACAGCAAGGATAACAACGTCACCGTTGATGGTTGCGATGTCAGAATCTGCAGAACCGATGTGTTCTACAGTTGCACCACCCTTGGTGAGGACGCCTGCGATTGCGGTGCCCATGTTGCCGCGGCCGAAGATGGTGTAAGTGGTCATTGTGTTGTTCTCCTTGTGTGAAATGGTTTCAGATTGTGTCATTGCCGGGGAAGCCTTCTTGTTTCCGAAGAGCTTGTTGAGCAGTTCTTTGATCATGAACACAACACTAGACCCTAATTACTTGACGTGTCAAGTAATTAGTTAAAAAGAAATGCTCCCCCGAAGGGAAGCAGTCCTTTAATGCGAGACTTTTAGCAGCTCAACGGCAAAAAGCTTAAGCCAACTTCTTTGCGATCAGCTGGTTCACCTGAGCTGGGTCAGCCTTACCGCGGGTCGCCTTCATGACAGCACCAACGATGGCGCCGGTGACCTTGGTGTTGCCAGCGCGGTACTTCTCCACGATGTCTGGGTTTGCAGCCAAGGCATCATCGACAGCCTTTTCAATTGCGCCGTCATCGCGAACAACTTCCAGTCCACGAGCAGCAACAACCGCGTCCACATCGCCTTCGCCAGCAATAACGCCGTCGATAGCCTGACGTGCCAGCTTATTGGTCAGCTTGCCTTCAGAAACAAGCGCAACGACGCGAGCAACGTGAGCTGGCGCAACACCGAGAGCATCGAGCTCGACACCAGACTCGTTAGCCTTCTGAGAGATGTAAGAAACCCACCAAGCACGAGCTTCATCAGGAGTGGTACCCGCTTCCACGGTCTCGATGATGAGGTCGAGCGCGTTGGCGTTGATGAGGTCGCGCATCTCGGCGTCGGAAAGCTTCCACTCTTCCTGGATACGTGCACGGCGAACCCAAGGCAGCTCTGGAAGAGTTGCGCGGATTTCTTCCACCCACTCACGAGGCGCAATCACTGGAGGCAGGTCAGGATCGTTGAAGTAACGGTAATCCTCAGCGGTTTCCTTTGGACGACCCTTGGAGGTACTTCCGTCTGCCTCCTGGTAGTGGCGGGTTTCCTGATCA
>JGI2924J29684_1077767_pt1 | contig 22186 bp, 17 predicted proteins | sample BenlonsequencITS_FD_29684 | JGI IMG/M metagenome (IMG submission 29684)
TGATCTCATTGAATTGGTTGCACAAATCATTAGATCACAAAACTCTATGCCTGTCTTTTTTACCCGCCCATTACTGGGGATTCCTCAGCGCCGAAGCGGGCTTCAGAAGGCGCAGAAGAAAGATGGATGACTACAGCGCCAGTGATATGCGCTGCAGCGACCGTTCTGAAAGCCAGCTAAAAGCACAGTTTCATCTGACAGACGTTTCCACCAGGGCGAACCCTTACACTCTGACAAAAGTCACCTCGTTCAACCAGCCACAACCAATATTTCACGGCTCCCGTGGAGAGGGAGAAATCATCCGGCAGCAGTGCGCCGCTATTCTCTTTGACGAGCTCCGGGCGTTATCCGGCCTCTTTGCGATGTCCGGCCCTTACAAGCCGCTAATAAAGCAGATGATTCCCCATATACAGAAAGCAAACGGCGCACCGTTCAGATATATGTTGCTGGACAGGGCGTTGAAGGATCATATCTTGTCGGATAGCACACCAAACAGCTCTCGTTTACGGTTAGCGGGGTTGTTGAAAAATATATTGACCAGGAATATAAGCATTACCCGACAAAGGATAAAGATGAATTGCGAAAATCGATTCTTTGAAGGGAATTCCCCGCTGACAGATAAGGGGAAAATAAACTGGCGGCTAAAAAATATAGATGTATTGAAAGAAAAATATGATATCCCTAAACCATCATCTTCTGGCTATTTTACTGTTATTTTTTAGTTTTAGCGATGTTTATAAAGAAGAAAAGAAATATGACAGACTTTGCTTTGATGATATGAAAAAAAGTAAATTGTATCAGAAAGGATGCCGTTTTTTCCGCAGAGAAAAGCAGGAATTTTGGTATAACTTTCACGGTGTACGATGGTGATAATTATCGTTTAGGCCAGAATGGTGACATTATAAAAGTCCAATCCGATTAGGATTGCATTGACCGCGTAGGGACAGCAATAGACCCATCCCCCCTACTCGTATCAATAAAATCACTCAGGCTGCGAAAATTAATACCACGCTCACGCAGTTCTTCAACCAGTACGACAAGATGCCGCATGCTGCGCCCCAGTTTTCCAGCGTCCAGACCACCAGGGTATCACCTGCAGATAATGTCCTGAACAGCTTTTTCAGCCCAAGCCTGTCGGGTTTCGTGCCGCTGATTTTATCTTCAAAAATCAGCTCACATTCCGCGCAGTTCAGCGTATTACGTTGTAGATCGGTGTTCTGGTCATTTGTTGATACGCTCACATAGCCAATAAGCATGATGAATCCCCTGAATAAAGAGCGGGGATGATGCCAGTTACCCGTTATTTCTGCATTTTCATAAAGCTTGGTTTTCAAGAAACAATAAATCTGGTTGCAGATACGCTACAAAAATCGCAAAACAGTGACAATATTCCGGACAAAGCGCTGTTCGTTCGCAATATTAGAATAATGATGTCAAAGCGGGTTTGATGGGTTAACGAAGCCGGATGGGACAAAATTGCTACAGTGGTGGCGCCATAGCGATAATCAGGCTCGCAAGTAGTATGGGATTTAGCGCCGAACGCGATAACGCTGTTTTGTTTTCACCCGCTATCATTGTCGCCGAACACAATTAAATTGCCAACCAGCACGCTATCAATACTCATACTGAATCGCCACCGGTACGTTTACCTCATCGCCTGAAGGGGTATTCGCGAGTTATCATTAATAATCCACGGGCGTCTGATATTCGAATCCAGCTCCCTGGTCCTGGCGCTTTGCATTCGCGCCCATCCACGCGTAAATAGTACGAAAAGCTGACTTCACCGTTTAACGCTCTACTCCCTTCCCGATTCTTTGGAAAGCAAATCATCACGTTATCAAGTGTCATATTTGTTATTGCATTTTTCAAATGATATTGGTAATTATTATCATTCTCATTAGAAGCTTATCCGCTTTATGACATGGAGAGAGAGGATTTCTCATGCGTATTCTGTTTGTCGGTCCACCACTGTATGGTCTGCTATACCCTGTGCTGTCCCTGGCGCAAGCGTTTCGTGTTAATGGCCATGAAGTGCTGATTGCAAGCGGTGGAAAATTTGCACAGAAAGCGGCAGAAGCTGGCTTGGTGGTATTTGACGCTGCGCCAGGTTTCGATTCAGAAGCGGGTTATCGCCGTCAGGAGGCATTGCGAAAAGAAAATAACATTGGAACAAAAATGGGGAACTTCTCATTCTTCAGCGAAGAGATGACCGACCCGCTGGTCGCGTTCGCCGGACAGTGGCGGCCAGATCTCATCGTCTACCCTCCCCTTGGGGTCGTTGGGCCATTGATTGCCGCTAAGTATGGCATTCCGGTAGTGATGCAAACCGTCGGCTTCGGCCATACGCCCTGGCACATTAAAGGCGTGACGAAATCACTTTCTAACGCCTACCGCCGCCATGGGGTCAGCGCTCCGCCAAGAGATCTGGCGTGGATAGACGTCACACCGCCCAGCATGAGCATACTGCAAAATGACGGAGAGCCGGTTATCTCCATGCAATATGTCCCGTATAACGGCGGCGCCGTCTGGGAAGAATGGTGGGAACGTACACCTGATCGCAAGCGTCTTCTGGTCAGCCTCGGCACCGTCAAACCGATGGTGGATGGCCTGGATCTGATTTCCTGGGTAATGGATTCCGCCGGCGAAGTAGATGCCGAAATAATCCTGCATCTTCCGGCAAACGCCCGCTCGGATTTACGTTCACTGCCGCCGAATGTCCGTCTGGTTGACTGGCTTCCGATGGGCGTTTTCCTTAACGGCGCCGACGGTTTTATCCACCATGGCGGCGCAGGCAACACCCTGACGGCGCTGCATGCCGGCATTCCGCAGATAGTCTTTGGCCAGGGCGCCGACAGACCCGTCAATGCCCGCGCCGTGGTCGAGCGCGGATGCGGCATTATTCCCGGTAAGAGCGGACTTACGAGCAGCATGATAAATACCTTCCTCGGTAATAGCGCGCTTCGCGAGGCATCGCTGGAGGTCGCGGCGGAAATGGCTGCGCAGCCTTGCCCGACTGAGGTAGCAAAAAAACTGATCGCCATGCTGTAGCAGCGTAATGACAATATGGCGGCTGAGGCCTGCCGGTGTCGCCATATCTCATCTTTCACAGATAAGGAGGCTTAATGCCCGCGACTCATTCCCCCATGCCCGCTCGTGCCTGGATAGTTCGCCTTGCCCGCGTGTGTTGGGAACGTAAAACACTGAGCACCATTGTCATCGTGGCATCGGTATCGACCATTTTACTGGCCGCGCTGACGCCGCTGATAACGCGTCAGGCCGTCAATGACGCGATAGCAGGCGATGCGACCCGCCTGCCGTTGCTCACCTGCGGCCTGCTGTTAATTGCACTTTTTGATTTCATCGGTAATTACGTGCGCCGCGGCTATGCCGGAGAACTCTCGTTGTGGGTTCAGCATACGTTACGTAGCCGCGCGTTCGACAGTATTCAAAAACTAGACGGAGCGGCCCAGGACGCTTTACGTACCGGACAGGTCATTTCGCGTACCAATAGCGATCTTCAACAGGTGCATACCCTACTACAGATGTGTCCGGTGCCTCTGGCGGTGCTCACTTACTATATTGCCGGTATCGCGGTAATGCTGTGGATGTCGCCCTCCATGACGCTTATCGTGGTTGGCGTACTGGCGGCCCTTGCCATTACCGCCCTGCACGCCCGTCGCCGTGTTTTCGCGCAAACGGGGCTTGCCTCAGACCGGCTGGCGCAGATAACGGAACATATGCGCGAAGTACTGGAACAGATCCTGGTGGTGAAGTCCTGCGTGGCGGAGTTGCGCGAAACGCGCTGGCTCGATAGTCAGTCACGACAGATGGTGCGGGTACGCATCGGCGCCGCTATCTCGCAGGCGATGCCGGGCGCAACCATGCTGGCGCTACCGGTGCTGGGGCAAATTATCCTGCTGTGCTATGGCGGATGGTCGGTGATGAACGGGCACATCGATCTGGGAACCTTCGTCGCGTTCGCGAGTTTTCTCGCCATGCTGACCGGTCCAACCCGCGTGCTGGCATCGTTCCTGGTTATCGCACAGCGCACTCAGGCGTCGGTGGAGCGCGTCTTCGCGCTTATCGACACACGTTCTCTAATGGAAGACGGTACCGAGTCGGTTGGGGGTCAGATTATCGGGCTGGACGTGGAGAAGATGAGTTTCCACTACGGCAACGACAACCGTATCCTCAACGAGACCTCGTTTTCCATTCACGCCGGTGAAACCGTGGCGGTAGTTGGCGCCTCCGGCTCAGGAAAATCAACATTGTTGATGTTGCTGGCGCGCTTTTACGATCCCACCTCCGGCGGGGTGTGGCTTAACACCACCAGGGGCCAACAAAATATTCGCGACCTGAAACTTACGGCGCTCCGTCGTCACGTTGGCGTAGTTTTTGAAGACGCTTTTCTGTTTGCCGGTACGGTGGCGGAAAATATCGCCTATGGGCATCCGCAGGCTACTCAGGACGATATTCGACGCGCCGCCGATGCCGCAGGCGCCAGCGGGTTCATTAATGCTTTGCCCCAGGGGTTTAACACCCGCCTGACCGAACGCGGAGCTAACCTCTCCGGCGGACAACGCCAGCGTATTGCGCTGGCCAGGGCATTGATTACCGCGCCGGAACTGTTGATCCTTGATGACACCACCTCGGCGGTCGATGCTGGCACCGAAGCGGAAATTAATACGGCTCTTGGGCGTTATGCCGATAGTGAACATATGTTGCTGGTGATTGCGCGCCGCCGTTCAACACTACAGTTAGCCGATCGGATCGTCGTGCTGGATAAAGGCCGCGTAGTGGATATCGGCACTCAGGCGGAACTGGACGCAAGATGTCCGACGTTCCGCTCGTTGATGCGTGGCGATGGTGATTTTCTCGCCCTCTCCCCAACGGAACAGCATGAGCTATGGCCAACAACGCAGTCGGCAAAATCCGACGACGCACATCAGTGCCAGACGCCCGCCGGAAAAGGTTTTGTCGACCGGATGACGCGCGTTCCGGAACGCGCCGTACAGATGGCGCTGGCAGGTCACGGGCGCCAGGTCTCATCGCTGCTGACGCCAGTGGCCTGGATGTTTGTCATCGCCGCCCTGCTTATCGCGCTTGATTCCGCCGCGGGCGTTGGCGTGCTGGTACTGTTGCAGCGCGGTATTGACTCAGGCGTTGCCGTAGGGAATATGTCGACTATCGGCATATCCGCCCTGCTCGCGCTGTGCCTGGTGGCGATCAGTTGGTGCTGCTATGCGCTGCAAACGATCTTCGCCGCCCGCGCGGCAGAGTCGGTACAGCATACGGTACGCTTACGCAGCTTCGGCCATCTGCTACGCCTGAGTCTCCCCTGGCACGAGAAGAACATCGATTCACGTCTTACCCGTATGACCGTCGATGTCGACTCACTCGCCCGTTTTCTACAAAACGGCCTTGCCAGTGCGGCAACCAGCATCGTGACGATGGTCGCTATCGCCGCTGCAATGTTCTGGCTTGACCCCATTCTTGCGTTAACGGCGTTAAGCGCCGTGCCTGTAGTGATGCTGGCGACGTGGATTTATCGCCGTCTGAGCTCGCCTGCCTACGCGCAGGCACGGCTGGAGATTGGTAAGGTTAACAGTACGCTTCAGGAGAAGGTCTCCGGCCTGCGGGTAGTACAGTCGCACGGCCAGCAGGAGCAGGAAGCCGCCAGGCTACGGGCGTTATCAAACAACTTCCGCACCACCCGCGTGCGGGCGCAAAAATACCTTGCCGTCTATTTTCCGTTCCTGACCTTCTGCACCGAGGCCGCCTATGCCGCCGTGCTTTTAATCGGGGCGTCCCAGGTCGCCGGAGGCGAAATGACGCCCGGTGTACTGGCAGCGTTCTTCCTGCTACAGGGGCAATTTTACGGCCCGGTTCAGCAGTTGTCAGGCATTGTCGATTCCTGGCAGCAGGCGACCGCCAGCGGCAAACATATCAATGCGCTATTGGCGACTGAGGAAACGGAGAATATCGCACCGTCATCCATAACGCCCTCGACTGGCGCGCTGCGTCTGGAGGCATTAACGTTCCGCTATCCCGAAGAAACGCAACCTGCGCTCGATAATATCTCGCTCACCATTCCGCAAGGAACGATAGTCGCGGTGGTCGGACGTAGCGGCGCCGGCAAATCGACGCTGATTAAGCTGTTGGCCGGGCTCTACTCTCCCACCAGCGGGCGAATCCGCATCGGTGAGCGCGTAATTGATACGGCGTCGCTTACCGATTATCGTCGCCAGACGGGGCTGGTTTCTCAGGATGTCGCATTATTTAGCGGCGATATTGCCGAAAATATCCGCTATTCGCGGCCAGCCAGCAGCAACACGGAGGTAGAAATTGCGGCACGACGCGCGGGGCTGTTGGAAACCGTGCAACATCTGCCGCAGGGGTTTCGTACTCCGGTCAATAACGGCGGTTCGGATCTGTCTGCAGGTCAGCGTCAGTTGATTGCTCTCGCCCGCGCCCAACTGGCGCAGGCGCATATCCTGCTGCTCGACGAGGCGACAGCGCGTATCGACCGCAGCGCCGAGGAGCGCTTAATGACCTCGCTTACCAGGGTGACGCATACCGAGAAACGCATCGCGCTTATCGTCGCGCACCGGCTGACCACCGCTCGTCGTTGCGATGTTATTGTCGTAATCGATAAAGGATGTATCGCTGAATATGGCAGCCATGAGCAGTTGATAGCGACTCATGGCCTGTATGCTCGTCTGTGGCGGGACAGCGTCTGCCAGACACGCGATACGCAAGAAGAGGTTATGGGATAATTTTTATCGACACGATTTACGCAAAAGAAAGCCCGCAAGCGGCTGTTCCTGTAACAGCCGTTTAGCTATTGAGACTGACCAAAATATCAATGAGATGGAATATCGATAATGAGACTGAGCCCACCCGGAGATCCCGTCGCGATGCAGACTGCCGCGCGCCTTCGCCGCCAGCTCGCCGCCGGAAGCCAGGTTGACGTTTTCCACTTCTGGCAAGAGGCAAACTCGCTCGCGCTACCGCTGGTGACTGCGATTGACGGCACAGACGACGAACGGGAAGTCACCTTCCTGTGGCGTGCCGCCTATCCCTTACAGGGAGTTTATGTCCGTCTGAACCGTGTCACCGACAAAGACAACGTGACGAAAGGTATGATGACTCAACTCCCCACAACGGATATCTGGCATCTGACCCTTCGCTTACCGGCATCCTACTACGGTTCCTATACGATGACAGAAATACCACAGGAAACCCCGGACGAGACGGTATTGCAGCTTGGAAGCCGTTTCGCAACCCTTGTCGGGCAGGCAGACCCGCTGAACAGAACGCCGGGGATAAATGTTCGGGGCAATGCGCAGGAATCCATTCTGGCGCTGGATAATGCCCCGGCCCAGGAGGAGTGGTCTGGCCGCCGCGCTTACGCCGGGCAGCTTTTCACCGCAGAACATCGGCTCGCCGGGCAACCTCGCTGTGTGCGGCTGTATCTTCCTGAGGTTCCTGTTATACAGCCGCTGGGTTTACTGGTCCTTACAGATGGCGAAACCTGGTTCGACCATCTTGGGGTGAGCGCCGCCATTGACGCCGCCATCAACAGTGGGCGCATCGCACCAGTGGCCGTGCTCGGCATTGATAACGTTGATGAGCATGAACGCGTCGCGATACTCGGCGGTCGCCGCGAACTGGTGCTGGATATCGCCGAACGCCTGCTGCCAACCATTCGCGCCGAACACCCTGAGCGGCGGTGGGCGGACCGTAGACAAACGGTGCTGGCCGGGCAAAGCCTCGGCGGCGTGACCGCGCTGATGGCTGCCCGCCACGTGCCAGAAAGCTTTGGCCTGGTATTAAGCCACTCGCCCTCGATGTGGTGGACGCCGGACAACCGCAGCCGCCCGGACCATTTCAGCGGAGAAGATCGCTCCTGGATCAGCGAACATGTGCTATCTGCGCCATCGCCAGCCGTACGCACGCATCTGTGCGTGGGATCGTTAGAAGGTTCGACGGTCCCGCAGGTAAAACAATTGCATGAAAAATTACGTGCCTCCGGCGTCGAAAGCCACTGCGACGTGTACACTGGCGGCCACGATTACGCATGGTGGCGCGGCGCGCTGATTGACGGTTTAAGCCTACTGCCCCGCTAATACCTCACCTGCCAAAAAAGGAATAATCATCAGATGTATGGTCGCGAGTACCGCCACAAGCGCTATCGTATAACGCTATTTTTAGCGAGCTTTTGTTTTCCCCTCGTCTATAGCAAGCTGAGTTATACGAAACCGGATATGCAGCCATTAGGGCCGAATATCGCCGATAAAGGTTCCGAATACTACAATTTCAGGGTCAATGACTTCCAATCTGCCGATAGCGCAAGACATTATCGGGTGTGGACAGCTATCCCCTATAAACCCGCCCCGCCGTTGGGCTATCCGGTCCTATATATGCTGGATGGTAACGCGGTGATGGACAGGCTGTCGGAGGCGTTACTCAAACAGTTGGCAGATCATTCGCCGCCGGTGATTGTGGCGATTGGTTATCAGACAAACCTGCCGTTTGATCTTAATGGCAGAGCTTATGACTATACGCCGGTGCTGGGAACTGGCAGCGAAGACAATGAAAATAATCCGCGCTTTCATCGTAAGACCGGCGGCGGGCCAGCGTTCCGCCAGCTACTAGAGACGCATATCGCGCCGCAGGTGGAGCAAGGAATAGCCATCAACCCCGAACGGCGCGGAGTGTGGGGGCACTCTTATGGTGGCCTGTTCGTTTTGGACTCCTGGCTGTCGTCATCGTTCTTCTATATGTACTACAGTGCCAGCCCGTCGCTCAACAGAGATAATTTTGCCCTTTTGAAGCGCATCATGGCAGTGACCCCGCCGCCGTTCTGTCATAAAAAACTCATTATCATGGAAGGTTCTGCGTCGAGTGGAGATAGCAGGCAAAGCCAGATGGCCGGGCTCCTGCAAAAAGTTCAGAAGACCGTAATAACGCTTGAGAACAACGGCGTTAACGCTGCCTTACAGGACTATCCGGGCCAGGGCCATGGGCCCATGTTTAACGTCTCTTTTCGCAATGCGTTGCTGGATATCAGTCGCGAGCAGGCAGGCCAAAAGTCACGCTGCAATTAACCCGTCGCCAGAAAATGCCCGCCAGCGGCGGGCATAACCCATCAAAACGACGCCGTCACACCGGCATAATAAGCCCGCCCCGGTTCGTTATAGGTATTTGCCCCTTCAGCGGAGCGATAAATCTGTTTATCAAAGATATTGCTGATACCGACATTAAGACGCAGGTTCTTGTTGATATCGTAGTTAACGTTGGTGCCTACCAGTGAGTAAGCCCCCAGCGCTTTCCCGGACAATCCTTTGGTCTCTTCACTGCGCGACTCCGCATGCGTTCGCGGTTTTTGCTTGCCGTATAACGTCCAGTTGACGCCAGCGGAGAGCGCACTGGTGATAGTCCAGTCGAGGGAGGTATTCACCGTATATTTCGGGATTATCGATAACGGATTACCGGTATCTTTTTGCTCGGAGGTGATCATATAAGTCGCATTAGTATTCCAGTTCAGACGATCCGGCATCAGAGGAACAACCATGCTGGCTTCAATACCTTCAACCAGAGCTTTCCCCCCGTTCTGCCATTGCAGTACATAAGCGCCCGATGAACTTTTCCCAATAATTTTATCGCCTGCGACAATCTTATTCTGATAATCGTTACGGAAATACGTTACGCTTGCATGGTAATCCTCTACGGTAAATTCCAGCCCAATCTCTTTATTGATGCTAATTTCAGGATCGAGATTCTTATTACCGACCAGGTAGCATCCCGCTCTTCCTGAAGGAAGATCTTTGGGGCACCCATTACCTTTCGAATAAAGTAAATACCCTTCACTGGTCTGATACAAGTTCGGCGCCTTAAAGGCCCTGGCGATACCGGCTTTCATCTTGACGTATTCCCCTAACTCCTGGGAAAGGTTAAGACTGGGACTAAAATTACTACCGGATTCGCTCAGGTAGTCAAAACGCAGGCCTGGAATAATGTTGGTACCGGCCATGGGTTCTATATTATCTTCAACGTACAGCGCGCTGATTTGCGATTTATTTTTGCTGCTACGATGAGCCGCCGAACCGGAAATCCCTGCGATATTGTTATCGTTCACCGTCAAGCCAGTCGAAGATGGGTCCTCGAGGGCATCGCGGTTCCACTCCGCGCCGACGGTGAGCGTTTGCTCAAATAGCCATATCACAGGGACATTCACCTCACCGCTGGTGCGATATGAGGTCAGGCGGTTAGTGGTGAACGTCTGGTCGTTGGTAATACGCCCCTCGCCGCCGCCGGAAAGCCCCTCATTCATGCGGGTATTATTGGTCTTTTCATAGTAAAACCCGAGACGGCTTTGCCCCCAGTCCCAGATACCGTGATGAGTAATACCGTAATTCTGTCGGTACAGGCGGTTGGTCTCCCGCCCGGACTGCGCCAGACTTTTAGTGACCGCGTTTGAGGTGCTGTTTTGCGTATCGCCGGCATAGATATTTCCCTGTCGGCTGTATCCTGCTTCAAAATCGAGGATTTGCTGCGAGGTCATTTTCCATGAGAAGACGCTATTAATATCTTTATTGGTGACGCCTTCCCGCCCTGCGGCATTTTTCGTACCGGCTGAGGAGTTAATATCCCAGCTATCGGCGTCGGTTCTGTTAAGATTACCGTACAGCCGCATTGTCAACGCATCGCCAGCCAACGGGCCGCTAAGACTAAAGTTACCACGCCGGGTGTCGCCCTCTTTGCTATTTTCCGGCTGGTTGGTATAGAGCGACAGCGATCCGTGCCAGTCGTTAGTCGGGCGTTTGGTGATGATGTTCACCACCCCGCCTGCGGCGCCAGATCCATAGCGCGCGGCGGCGGGCCCACGGATAACTTCAATACGTTCTACCAGCTCCGGCGGCACCCAGTTCGTATCGCCACGGGTATCGCGTTCTCCACGCCAGCTATAGCGTACCGAATTTCGCGACGTCACCGGTACGCCGTCAATCAGCACTAAGGTATTTTCCGGCCCCATTCCGCGAATATCAATTTGTCGGTTATTCCCACGCGTCCCCGAGGCGCTATTGCCGGTAAGATTAACCCCCGGCATCTTACGAATAATATCGGAGAGATCGTTAACAGGAGGATTCTTCTGAATATCGTCACGGGTAATAATCGAAACACCTGGCTGTTGTTTTAATACTTGCTCGGCGGTGGATTCAACCACCATAGTTTCGCCGTTGCCCTCAGAATATTCTGCTGCTGATAATGGACTATTAACCCCTGAAAAAACCACGGTTATTAACCAGAGGATCTTATTAACTCTCATACCCATTCCCTAAACAAAGTCTCAAGTAAAGCGGTTGTCCTCAAGCTCACATCCTTGCCAGGCTACGCATATATGATAATTATTATTACTTGCTAATGATAATTATTATCATTCAGTAGAGAAAAAGGCAATCTTTCAAACGCAAAAATCCTGTTATAAAAACATCAACAGGATTTTTAAATATGACCCTTTGTCTGGGCTTGGCTTTGCCAGTAAATCTGGCAAAGGACACCGGAATGCCCCCGACAGAACGGGGGTTTTACAAAACAGGTAGGATATAAATTCTATTGTATTTCATATGGTTAACGCCAAATAATGAACAGGAAGGTAACGTGGCCTGGCGCGGTTCAGCTCTCACCGTCTCCTCCCTGTCGGCGGCAGGCTGGTCTTGCATTTTCTCCGGGACTTTTTCGTCTGGTGTTTAACGATGATATCGGACGCTATTGTAGTCATTCGATATATGACCATGAATGGCCTGGAGCTGAAATACAAAACGCCTGATGATATTCATCAGGCGCTTTACAGACAGAAAACTGTCTGTCTATATCAGGACCAGCCGCGATGATAATAGCGCGGCTATTCCGCAACATCCCTTTATACTGCATATACTTAACCCTTACACATTGGTTTCCCGTTCTCCAGATCCTACCGGGAAGCGTGGCAACCCACAGTTAGTGGATTTTACTGCCGTGTCTTGCCAGGGATTTTGTGTTATTCCCAGCTCTTTAAAAAGTTGTCTTACCATAACTAAATCTTTAGCTGACATTTTTTTCTTTGGTTCATCCTCTTTAGGGGGGCGAATATCCTCCTGACTAGTACATGTAACACAATAACCTTTTAACTCTATCCACTTAGGCTTAGGGGGTTCCTTAGGCTCGGCAGGAGTCGGGCTGGAAATGCACGAACAGGCACTTATACATCCAGGCATAACGTTTTCCTTTTTAAAGAATTCGCTTTAGTTGAAAGTTTTACTTAAAAAAATAGAAAGCCATTCGGATATCTGGATCGTCGTGTACTCCTGTAATAATAAAAGATACTGTAAATTATTTACTCTCAGCCACTATTTCAGCAAAGAAAGTGGATTATTACTCATACCGTTAGCTCATGTTTTCTCTGACAACACCTTATTCAGATACTTATTCTTACGTTTCCTTTATGTCAGTTTGACTTTAAACAGAACTAAAAATCATCACTATAAAATTCGTTAAAGAGCATTTGTGTACTTGCAGACATTCTGGTTTCTTCGGTACGTGAATGGGTTAGCGTACAATCTTTAATATTGGTATTTTTTAAATCAGCCTGAGACAAGTCAGCTCCTTCAAGGTTCGCCGAGGTTAAATTAGCCTTTTGCAGGTTTGCCCGGGTTAAGATGGCACCCTCCATATTAGTGGCCATCATATTAGTACCTTTTAATATCGTATCACACATATTGGCACCAGTAAGAATCGCGCCTGAAACATTGGCACGTTCCATATTCGCTCCGCAGAGATTACTGTCTATCATGCTACAGCCTAACAGACTCGCGTGTTGTAAATTGGCGCCAGTAAGATTAGCGTGATCGAGGGTAGCGCCACACATAATGCTATCTTCCAGACAGGCGTTCTTGAAATTACTGTCGCCTAATGATGCTCCCGATAGATTAGCGCCCTTAAAATTTGCCCCTTCGCAATCCGCCATAAACAGCACTGCCCCCTCTAAATTTGCGCCGCTTAGGTCTGCACCACATAAATTTTCTGCCGTCAGATTTGCTCCGGTAAGAAGCGCATCTTTCAGATACATTCCGCCCTGGGCAGTTAAGATAATAGAATCCTGAGGGAGAGAATACTCACATCTGAATAGTAAAACACGACAGACTTTTTCAAAAGTTTCCATCGGAACTTCTCTCGTCTCAGTATTGCCGTCTTTACAAACACGTACAATAACATTTCCGGTGTCGTTATTAGCGCCAGGAAGATTAAATTCGACGCAAAATCCACCAACACTATCTAATATAATATTTTCTGGCAAAGGAGCATTTCTTCGATCACACATTGAATTCCTCAATGTCTCAGCCATAGCCTCGATCAACTCCTGATATTGTCTTTTATTTCTCCGCTGCACCCCTCCACAGGTAAAAAAGTTAATTATAAACTCCAGAAAACTTTGGAGAGAGGTTGCTTGCCGCATAGCGGCATAAGTCCCCGTACCAAAAGCAGATGCAGCCATACCAGCCAGACTATCGGGTGAACGTTCCATAATATTTTCTCCCAGAGATAGCAACGCATATGATAAAATTCATCATAAAGATTTTCATTTAGATATAAGGTGAATACCCCTTTTTCGTCTTGTTACATACTAACATATCGTGACACTCTACAGTCTGGCTAACATCACGTACTTCCTGGATAAACTATCCCTATCGATTTTATCGAAATTACATAATGCCAACGAAATAAATATATCGACTTATAACATTACTTAAAATAATGAACGTAATATTCGTTTTAATGCTAAGTTCATGACTCCCTCCCTTACCCGAAAACCTATAAAAAGGATGTTTAATGCGTTTTATTGCCGCCATTGACAAACCGTTTAACAACATCGTCTCCGCGGGCACTCCTTGTTGCCTTTACGTTTAACTCAGGCAGGCTACCGTTTCTGTTATGAGTCTATTGAGTAATAGGGCTGTAGTATGACGATGCATCAAAGTGATATGGATATGGAAAGGTACAATCCATTATTAATGTTAAAAGAAGTCATGGCACAAACGCCTTATCGGCATAAACGCTGGGGAGAGCGTAAGTTTCGCTATAAGTTCGTATTACGTTGCCTTATTAACCCTGTAACGACAATCAAATACTTCAATGAATTATGTAATCTTAATCAGCCCAGAACGCTTATAACTCATCGTCCGCTACTGCCGGCAAAAATCCAGCGGCCTTATTTGTATACCGGACTTAGCATTCGTTGCCGGGCAAGAGCTATTCTGGAACACTACCAGTTCGTTCAGTCCTTTGCGGAAAATAAAATTAAAAAAATCCTGCTGTCCGAAGAGCCAACGTTGCTCGCTCACCTGGAAGGAAAAAACGGAGCTCTGGTGGACATCTACTGTGGTCCCTGTGGCTATGACAGGGAAGGTGAACTGACATTAACGTTGTGCTTCAATGATACGCCGCTGGCACGTTTATCTTTTTCCTTTATTCACCATGAAGGGAAGCAAATAGCGCTGGTTGCCGGGTTACAAGGCCCCAGTAAACATGTTGGCCCACAAGTCATACGTAACGCTACCAAAGATTGCTACGGGCTCTTTCCTAAACGGATGCTGTATGAAGCGTTTGCGACATTTATTCAAGCCTGTAATGTAGCGGAAATTTTTGCGGTAAGTGAAAACAATCATGTTTATCGCCAACTCAGATACTTATTCCAGAAGAAAAAAACCTTTGTAGCCAGCTATAGTGAATTCTGGGAGTCTCTAAATGGCGTTAAAGAAGGTGCCTTATACCATCTGCCATCACAGGTGATGCGTAAATCGCCTGAAAGTATCCCCAGTAAAAAACGTGCAGAGTACCGGAACCGCTATCATATTCTGGATAAAATAGTACAACAGGTTAAAAGCCTCTCTCATTAGGACTATTTCAGGTGTTGATTTGCAGATCCTGCCACCGTTCAACGGTTTTCTCTGACATCTGTGACTAACCTTCATTGCTACTGAATGGTTAAATATAGAGTGGCTTATGAGTGAAAAGCGCGGTATTAGACTGTCGCTTTTACTCGTATTGCTACCGACATATTAATCTTACTCCCTTCACCATAATGTCATCAATTAGCGTGTTAACCAGTAAATATAAGTTAAACATCTGTCACATTTTTATTTGCCTGGGCAACAAAATAATTCAAAATAGAACTTCCAGTAATATAAGTCAGGGGTTTTGGTGAAAATACAAGAAGTCAAACGTATATTAACCCGCTGGGAGCTGTCTTCCTTTTCCCTATACCGGGAGGCGTTTACGCAATATGGTGGTAGTATCAATATGCACCCAGATATTGTCGATTATTTTATGAGACGCCATAATTGGCATTTTAAATTCTTCCACTATAAAGAGGATAATGCGATTAAAGGCGCATACTTTATCTGTAATGATCAGAATATTGGCATCCTGACGCGCAGAACCTTCCCACTATCTTCAGATGAGATACTTATTCCGATGGCACCTGAATTACGCTGCTTCTTACCCGATCGTACTAACCGGCTTTCGGTGTTACATCAGCCACAAATTCTCAATGCAATATGGAAAATTACCAGAAAGAAACAAAACTGTCTGGTCAAAGAAACGTTCTCTTCAAAATTCGAGAAAAGGCGCCGTAATGAATACCAAAAATTCCTGAGAAACGGAGGAAGCGTCAGAACGGTAGATGAGCTTTCTACAGAAGAGTTGGCGCACACCTTTATCACATTGTTCCAGTCACGCTTCGGCGACACGCTAAGCGGTTATCCCATTGAAAATTTAATAGATTTTTTTACCCAGTTGCGTCACCTTCTGTTCGGTAACATTCTTTATATTGAGGGTACCCCCTGTGCGTTTGATATTGTTCTGAAGTCTGAAAGCCGTCTGAACATTTACTTTGATGTCCCGAATAGCGGTGTAAAAAGTGAATACATGAAGCTTAGCCCTGGCAGCATACTAATGTGGCTGAATATTAACCGCGCCAGACATTACTGTCAGGAAAGACAAAAAAGATTAATTTTTTCTCTCGGTATCCTGAAACCTGAATGGGAATATAAACGCCTGTGGTCGACTCCCTATTTTACCGGAAAATCAATTTGTTAAAAATAAAATTAGGACGTAAATATATTTTTTACGTCCTAATTTTTCATAAATTCTGATGGAATGATGAAAAACAAAAACCTTCATCCTAATTTAAAAAATAAGTTAACAATCATATAATCATAATGACAATTACTCGAAATTCACTTACACTATACTCGGTTTTATGGAATTGATTAACGCAGTATGTTACAGATAACGTGCTAAAAAGAATGCAGCAGTTATGCGCTTTCATGGCTGTACCATTAACTCGGTACCAAGCGCAGATGGTGGTTACAGCCACTATTTTATCTCTTCTGGCCAGGCATACCGCCAGTAGATTAAAGGTGTAGCCTTGCTTTATGGCATGACGAAAAATGCGGGTGAGGTCTAGACTCGATGTATAGGTTATTTGTCACAACTCTCTTGTGCATAACAATACTTTACCGTCAACAGCGTTGTACTGTTACTGTGGTTCTTGCTGACAGCAGACTTAAGACCGCCTTAACGCGGAATATCTGATAACTGGATTATATTATGACACATGCAGACTGGCTGATTCTTGGATACACGACAGTTATTATTATTTTTGGCATCGGATGTTATATCGGATTGCTTAAACTGATAATGAAATGCAAGCATGAAAAATAACGTACTTACCGCGAGAAATACACTCTCAGGAAATACGATTCTTCGGCAATGATGTTACACCACTGCCGGAATAGTATTTTTACAGAAATCAATCAGGTTTTGAGCGTGATTTTATCATAGCCGCGCCAGCGATAATTCAACAACGAGAGCAGCCAGAATAGTACGAAAGCGGCCACCACCCAGAAGCCCACATTCCCCATATGATCGTTAAGCGTGCTGACGGTCTGCCAAAATGTTCCGCTTAGCTGTAACGCATCATCAATCAGTCCCAGCGCCTCAAGCCCGCCAATCGCCAGCGCGACAAAGACGGACGCGGCGGTAATCGTCATATTGTAATAAAGTTTACGTAATGGATGCGAGAAAGCCCAACCATAAGCACCTACCATGACAAAGTTATCCAGGGAGTCCACCAGCGCCATCCCTGCGGTAAACAGCACAGGAAAAATCATCATTGACCATAGCGATAGTCCTTGATTAGCTGCCGAGGCGGAAATACCCAGCAGCCCAACCTCAGTTGCGGTGTCAAAACCAAGACCAAACAAAAAACCAACAAAATACATATGCCAGCTGGAAGTGACCAAACGAAAGGTACGCTGAAATATACGCGTCATCAGCCCGCCGGGTAGCGTCTCATCATGCGCCCTTGCAGGTTCGCCGCGCGTAACCGAACGAAATTGCCGCCACACGCTGAACAAAATAAACAGATTAAGCAACGCCATCGCCAGCAGAAAAAAAGCTGAAACAGCCGTACCGATCAATGAACCATATTGATGAAGAATGTCAATACGATCGCGAAATGCCATCGACGTCACAACAATCGCCAGACATGCCACAACGACAATGGTTGAATGCCCTAATGAAAAAAACGCCCCCACGCCTAAAGACGTTTTGCCCTGCTGCATCAGTTTGCGGGTGACGGTATCGATAGCTGCAATATGATCGGCATCAACCGCATGACGCAAACCAAAACTATACGCCAGTAAGGCAGCGCTCAGCATGACCGCATGGTGATGAAAAACAAAGAACGCCCAAATCCAGGCCAGGATATTAACACTCACAAGAAAGGCGGTTAATGCGATTCCCCGTCGTTTAGTATGATTATTCATGCTCCTGCACCCACTACATTTTTCATTAACATTACGGTTTATAGGGGGACTGTATGATCATTTAATGAAAACGTCACACCTCAAGATGCGTCTTTTTGTAAACACGCTTTACCGTTGACACATTTGTGGTCATCACTGCGGAACAATGCTTAAAAAGCGTATCCTTACATATAACCCTCCCAGCGTTTCGCTACGGGAAAAATGGGGATGAGTACGGTGCAGGCGCGCAATATCATTGACCAATGCCAGACCGATGCCCGCTCCGGCCACATTTCCTACGTTATCGAGCCGGTGGAAAGGCTGCAGCGCCAGATGGATATGCTCATCATCAATGCCGGGGCCGCTATCTTCGACAACCAGCGTTATGACATCGCCATCCCGTTCAAGACGCACGGTGACGATTCCTTGCTCGGGCGTGTATTTCAGCGCATTATCCAGCAAGTTTCCGCACAGCTCGCCAAGCAGTACCTCATCCCCGTCGATCCACACCGCCTCCTGTTCGCCTTCGTAGCCCAGGTCAGTATGTTTACTGCGCGCCTGCGCCAGACGGGTAAAGCATCCATTTTGGACGACATCATACAAATTCACTGGCGAGAATCGCCGCTCACCCTGCTCTTTATGCTTTACCGCGGAAAGTTGCAGCAACCTTTCCGTGAGCTGAATGGTGCTATCCAGCGTTACGCTCATCGCCTCCAGACTTTCATACCAGTGGCGAGGTTGCTGGCTGGCTAACGCCACCGCCGCCTGCGTTTTTAACACCGCCAAAGGCGTTTTTAACTGGTGAGAAGCGTCGGCGCTAAAGCGTTCCTGGCGGGAGAGGATGCCACGGAGCCTGTCAATATAGCGATTGAACGCCACGATTAACAAGCGAGTTTCCGACCACGGCAGCAGTTCCGGCAGCGGCGTTAGCAGACCCGGTTCACGGCGTACCATTAATGACGAAAGTTGACGCATAGGCCGCAGTATCCGGCGTAATAACCAGCCAACCAGCACCAGGGTCAGCAACACCAGCAGGCCCTGTGAGATCCAGGAAGAGAATAGCAACTGTCCCGCCAGATAACGACGGGACTGTAGCGTCTCTGCGACATAAATCTCCGCCATGCCGATAATGCCGCCTTCATTCACCGGCTGTAACAAACGCGCCACACGGATCGCCTCGCCGCGATACTCGGTATGATAGAACCACGCTAGTGCCGGATAAAGCCGGGTACGGGGCGTAGCGGGCGGCATGGCGGGCAGGTCGGCATAACCGGATATCACCTTTCCGGAAGGGGCCACGACTTTGTAATAGAGCCGATCATTCATATTGAGTTCGAAGCTATCCAGCACCACCCACGGCACGTTAACTTCCAGATGGCTATTACGCACCACCAGCCGTTCCGATACCGTTCGCGCCGAAGAGAGCAGTGTACGATCATAAGCCTGTGTGGCGGCCTGTAGCGCATTGACATAGCTGTTAAATGTCGACAGCCCCCACAGCAGAATCAGCGGTAGCCCCAGGAACAGCAAGAGTTGCAGGTACAACGATTGTGGCTTAACCCACTTCATCGCCGCGCTCCAGCACATAACCCAAGCCACGCAGCGTCGTAATTCGCACATCGCTTCCCTGTAGTTTTTTACGCAGCCGATGAATATAAAGCTCAATGCTTTCAGGACTAACCTCGTCGTTCAGACTGAACACCTGTTCAAAAAGCTGCTGACGCGAGACTGGTCGCGTCCGTCGGTACATCAATACGGTTAAGAGCGCTTGCTCACGCGGCGTCAGCGCTAACGGCTGTTCCTGTAACAGAAAATACCCTTCATCATGAAAGATCAGTTCGCCCAAGCGCTGAACTTCATGAACCTGCCCGGCGCTGCGCCGGAGCAAGGCCCGTAAACGCGCATCCAGCTCTTCCAGTTCAAAGGGTTTCGGCAGATAGTCATCCGCGCCGACATTGAGACCTTTTACGCGATCCGCCACCGCGCTTCGCGCCGTGAGCAGCAAAACGGGCAAGGTCAGACCGCGTTTACGCAGCCGTTGCACCACCTCCAGCCCGTCTATTCCCGGCATATTGATATCCAGTACCGCCAGCGCGTAAGTCTCACTGTGCAAAAGATGATCGGCTGCCAGCCCGTCAAATACGCAGTCCACGGCAAAGCCGTTTTGCACCAGCGCTTTTTCCAGCCAGTGAGCCAGCTCACGGTTATCTTCCGCTAATAAGAGACGCATATCACATCCTGTAAAGTTTCTGCCGCATTGAAAGGGAATTGAAAGGTTATTGTTTTAACAATCACGCAACTGAACCGCTACATGTCGGTTCACATAATCACAAAAATCTTCTTCCGAACCTGAAAAATCCGGACGTCCGGCGTGAGGATAAAAAATGAAAAAACAATTACTTCGTACCCTTACTGCAAGCATCTTATTACTGAGTACCTCTGTTCTGGCGCAACAGGCACCATCACGAACGGAATGTATCGCGCCAGCCAAACCCGGCGGCGGTTTCGACCTCACCTGCAAACTGATTCAGGTGAGTTTGCTGGAGACTGGCGCTATCGAAAAACCCATGCGGGTAACGTATATGCCCGGCGGCGTCGGCGCAGTGGCCTATAACGCGATAGTCGCCCAACGCCCTGGCGAACCCGGCACGGTCGTCGCTTTTTCCGGCGGTTCGTTGCTCAATCTGTCGCAAGGAAAATTTGGTCGGTATGGCGTGGATGATGTGCGCTGGCTGGCGAGTGTAGGAACTGATTACGGCATGATCGCCGTGCGTGCGGATTCCCCGTGGAAAACGCTGAAAGATCTGATGACAGCGATGGAAAACGATCCTAACAGCGTGGTCATTGGCGCTGGCGCCTCGATTGGTAGCCAGGACTGGATGAAGTCGGCGTTGCTGGCGCAAAAAGCGAACGTCGACCCACGCAAGATGCGCTATGTCGCATTTGAGGGCGGCGGCGAGCCGGTGACGGCGTTAATGGGCAACCATGTTCAGGTTGTCTCCGGCGATCTCAGTGAAATGGTGCCTTATCTGGACGGCGACAAAATTCGCGTGCTTGCCGTCTTTTCAGAAAATCGTCTACCGGGCCAGCTTGCTGACGTCCCTACTGCTAAAGAGCAGGGCTACGACCTGGTGTGGCCGATTATTCGCGGCTTCTACGTCGGACCGAAAGTCAGCGATGCCGATTACCAGTGGTGGGTGGACACCTTCAAGAAACTCCAGCAAACCGACGAGTTTAAAAAGCAGCGCGATTTGCGCGGCCTGTTTGCATTCGATATGACCGGCCAGCAGCTCGATGACTACGTGAAAAAACAGGTCACCGATTACCGTGAGCAGGCGAAAGCCTTCGGACTCGCGAAATAATCGCGGAGGCAATGATGAGCGATCGTATCTTTGCGGGTATCTGGCTGTTGCTGTGTATCGCCGGCCTATTCATCGCCTGGCAGATCCAAAGCGAATACAGCTATGAACCCGTCGGCCCTCGCCCTTTTCCGCTGGGGATCCTCGGCCTGATGGCGCTATGTGCGCTGGCGCTGTTATTGCGCCATCCCGACACAGTAAGCTGGCCGCGCCGCCTTGTTCTGCAAAAGCTAGTTACCATGGTCATCATTCTGTTGATGTATGCCTGGGGATTCGAATGGCTGGGTTTTCCCATCGCCACCGCGCTCCTCACCATGGTCATCGGGATGCTGTTCGGCGCCACGACTCCGGCGGCAGGCATCTCCGGCGCGGTACTGGGCATTCTGCTGTGGTATGCCTTTGACCGGCTGCTTGATGTCACCTTACCTCTCGGCGCCTGGCTGAGTTAACGGAGCAACAATGGATACCTGGATATATCTTTCTCAGGGCTTTGCGGTGGCGATGACGCCGGAAAACCTGGTTATCGCGTTGATTGGCTGCTTCGTGGGCACGATCGTCGGTCTGCTGCCAGGACTTGGGCCGATCAACGGCGTGGCAATCTTACTGCCGCTGGCCTTTGCGTTGCATCTGCCTGCGGAGTCCGCGCTAATCCTGCTGGCGACGGTGTACATTGGGTGTGAATATGGCGGTAGGATCTCTTCCATATTACTCAACGTCCCCGGTGATGCGGCGGCGATTATGACCGCTCTGGACGGTTACCCGATGGCGCAGCAAGGGAAAGGCGGCGTAGCGCTGTCGATTTCCGCCGTCAGCTCATTTTTCGGTTCATTAATCGCTATCGGCGGCATCATTCTGTTCGCCCCCGCGCTGGCGCAATGGTCGCTGGCCTTTGGTCCGGCGGAATATTTCGCCTTAATGGTTTTTGCCATCGCCTGTCTTGGCAGCATGATGGCGCAAAACCCGCTTAAATCATTT
>JGI2924J29684_1077766_pt1 | contig 22154 bp, 21 predicted proteins | sample BenlonsequencITS_FD_29684 | JGI IMG/M metagenome (IMG submission 29684)
TTCACCGCAGCGTTGCTGATCTGCGATTACTAGCGACTCCGACTTCATGGGGTCGAGTTGCAGACCCCAATCCGAACTGAGACGCGCTTTAAGGGATTCGCTCCACCTTGCGATATCGCTGCCCTCTGTACGCGCCATTGTAGCATGTGTGAAGCCCTGGACATAAGGGGCATGATGACTTGACGTCGTCCCCACCTTCCTCCGAGTTGACCCCGGCAGTTTCCTGAGAGTCCCCGCCATTACGCGCTGGCAACACAGGACAAGGGTTGCGCTCGTTGCGGGACTTAACCCAACATCTCACGACACGAGCTGACGACAGCCATGCACCACCTGTGAACCGACCACAAGGGGGGCCGTATCTCTACGGCTTTCCAGTCCATGTCAAACCCAGGTAAGGTTCTTCGCGTTGCATCGAATTAATCCACATGCTCCGCCGCTTGTGCGGGCCCCCGTCAATTTCTTTGAGTTTTAGCCTTGCGGCCGTACTCCCCAGGCGGGGCGCTTAATGCGTTAGCTACGGCACGGATTTCATGGAAGGAAACCCACACCTAGCGCCCACCGTTTACAGCGTGGACTACCAGGGTATCTAATCCTGTTCGCTCCCCACGCTTTCGCTCCTCAGCGTCAGTTACTGCCCAGAGACCCGCCTTCGCCACCGGTGTTCCTCCTGATATCTGCGCATTCCACCGCTACACCAGGAATTCCAGTCTCCCCTGCAGTACTCTAGTCTGCCCGTATCGCCTGCAGACCCGTGGTTGAGCCACGGGCTTTCACAGGCGACGCGACAGTCCGCCTACGAGCTCTTTACGCCCAGTAATTCCGAACAACGCTCGCACCCTACGTATTACCGCGGCTGCTGGCACGTAGTTAGCCGGTGCTTCTTTTGCAGGTACCGTCACTTGCGCTTCGTCCCTGCTGAAAGCGGTTTACAACCCGAAGGCCGTCATCCCGCACGCGGCGTCGCTGCATCAGGCTTTCGCCCATTGTGCAATATTCCCCACTGCTGCCTCCCGTAGGAGTCTGGGCCGTGTCTCAGTCCCAGTGTGGCCGATCACCCTCTCAGGCCGGCTACCCGTCGTCGCCTTGGTAGGCCATTACCCCACCAACTAGCTGATAGGCCGCGGGCTCATCCTGCACCGAAAAACTTTCCAGTCTCCGCCATGCGGTGGAGACTCATATCCGGTATTAGACCCAGTTTCCCAGGCTTATCCCAGAGTGCAGGGCAGATTGCCCACGTGTTACTCACCCGTTCGCCACTCGTGTACCCCGAAGGGCCTTACCGTTCGACTTGCATGTGTTAGGCACGCCGCCAGCGTTCGTCCTGAGCCAGAATCAAACTCTCCGTGAAAGATTTAGCTCGACAGTTGTGCCGTTGATCTAAAAAATTTAGAAAACAGCACGGTCGTCGAAAACTTTTTTCTGTTCTCACAGATCGCTAGCGTGAAACAAATTCACTAGCTATAAAAATTGACGTGAACCCAATCCCGAAGTAAACTTCGAGAATGGCTTGTCACTACGTGGAACGCCTCATAATTGAGGACGAACCACGCGTACCAAATATTTGGCACTGACATTCGTCGACACACTGTTGAGTTCTCAAAGAACACGCGCCGCCCGCTTCAGTTCTCAGTGAGACTGTCGCGAAGGCAACTTGTCCATCTTACACCGTCTGGTTGAGCTTGTCAACCCGCTCTGATCCCTCACGTTTCTGATCTCTTCAGATCATGTTCGCTTAGTTCAGAATCCAGGTCGGCGTCTTCCTGGCCGCTCGGGGCTTTCGCACCGGCCTGATGAATGTACACCGCACGTTTCACAGTGTCAACTCCGCAGGTCAGAAGCTTATTGGCCAGAATCGACCCGTTGCACCTCAGCGCCGAGCCTGTTCAAATTCTCAACGAACAACGGGTATCCGCGATCCACATGATGCACCTCGTGCACTTCGGTCACCCCGTCCGCGACGAGTCCGGCGAGCACCAAACCTGCGGCCGCGCGAATATCGGAGGCCCACACCGGGGCGCTCGACAACCGGGGCACCCCACGCACAACCGCGTGATGGCCGTCCGCGTGCGCGTCCGCGCCGAGCCGGATCATCTCTTCCACGAAACGGAACCTGGCCTCGAAAACATTCTCGGTGATGATGGAGACCCCGTTCGAGACCGCGGCAAGGGCGATCGCGATCGGCTGCAAGTCGGTGGGGAAACCAGGGAACGGCAAGGTGGAGTAGTTCACCCCGCGCGGACGCTCGTCCTGTCGGACCCGGAAGCTGTTCGGCCCCTCAACCACATGTGCGCCGACATCGCGCAATTTTCCGAGCACGACTCGCAAATGCTCGGGGTCCACGCCGTTCACTTGCACATCTCCCCCGGTCAACGCGGCGGCCATGCCCCAAGTGGCCCCGACGATCCGGTCCCCGATCACACTGTGCTCCACCGGGTCGAGCCGTGCAACGCCTTCGACCCGGATGACTGATGTGCCTGCTCCCTCGATCTTCGCGCCCATTTTGCCCAGCATGTCGCAAAGATCGACGATCTCCGGCTCGCGCGCGACGTTCTCGATCACCGTCTGGCCCTTCGCCAGCACAGCGGCCATGAGAATGTTCTCGGTCGCCCCGACAGAAGGGAACTCCAAAAGAATCTCGGCGCCGTGCAGGTCGTCAGCCTCAGCGATCACCTCGCCGTGTTCGATAGCGCAACGCGCTCCGAGTTTGCGCAACCCCGCCTGATGCATGTCGAGCGGGCGAGAGCCGATCGCGTCGCCGCCGGGCAGCGCCACGACGGCTTTTTGACATCGCGCGATCAACGGCCCGAGGACGCACACCGAAGCACGGAACTGCCGAACCGCAGGGAAATCCGCTTGAAATTTCAGCTCGGCGGGCACATCGATCCTGACGACGTCCCCGACGAAGTCGACGAGGCAACCCAATCCGCGCAACACGTCCGCCATGAGCGGGACGTCCAGAATGTCCGGACAGTTGCGGATGGTGGTGACGCCTTCGGCGAGCAGCGCCGCGGCCATGAGCTTCAAGACGCTGTTCTTCGCGCCGCCAACCTGGACCTCGCCCGCAAGGCGAGCTCCTCCGGCGACCCGGAAATATTGATCGTGCTCGCTCACAGCGTCACAGCGTACCTGGCCGCGGATGGCCTACGCCGTCAGACGGCGAGTTCCTTGGCCGACAAACGCGCTTGCGCGCGCAGATAGGCCGGGGTGCCTTCTGGCTCAGCGGCGAGGACGGACTCCTGCGCGGCGATATCGACGTCGTTCGCCCATTGCGCGCCCTCCGCGAGGATCGTGACCAAAGTCGGAGTCACCGAGATGAAGCCGCCGTCCACAGCCGCGACATGCCGTTCGCCCTCGGGATCGACAATAGTCACCGTGAAACCCTCGGCGAGCTGCCCGAACACTGGGATGTGCCCAGGCAGAACGCCGATCTCGCCGACCGTGGTGCGCGCGAGCACTTCCACGGCGGGACCGTTCCAGAACTTCTCCTCGACGGAGATCAGCTCGACAGTGAACTCAGACATCGGCTCCTACTTCTTCGCGAGCTTCTTCGCGGCGGCCTCGACGTCGTCCAACCCGCCGAGGCTGTTGAACGCCTGCTCCGGGTAATGGTCGAACTCGCCCTTGGTGACGCGGTCGAAGGCCTCGATGGTGTCGCGCAACGGCACGACGGAGCCGGGCTGGCCGGTGAACTTCTCAGCGACGATGAAGTTCTGGCCCAGGAATTTCTGGATCCGCCGAGCACGGCCGACGAGGACCTTGTCCTCCTCGGAAAGCTCGTCCATGCCGAGGATGGCAATGATGTCCTGGAGCTCTTTGTACTTCTGCAGGATGCGCTTGACCTCGTTGGCGACTCGGAAGTGCTCGTCGCCGACGATGGAAGCCTCCAAGATTCGGGAAGTGGAGGTCAGCGGGTCCACAGCGGGGTAGATGCCCAACTGGGAAATCGGGCGGGAAAGCTCCGTGGTCGCGTCAAGGTGCGCGAAGGTGGTCGCCGGAGCCGGGTCGGTGTAGTCGTCTGCAGGCACGTAGATAGCCTGCAGCGAGGTGATCGAGCGGCCTCGGGTCGAGGTGATGCGCTCCTGGAGCTGGCCCATTTCGTCCGCGAGGGTCGGCTGGTAGCCCACCGCCGACGGCATACGTCCGAGCAGCGTCGAAACCTCCGAGCCCGCCTGGGTGAACCGGAAAATGTTGTCGATGAAGAGCAGCACGTCCTGGTTCTGCACATCGCGGAAGTACTCGGCCATGGTCAGCGCGGAGAGCGCGACCCGCATACGGGTGCCAGGCGGCTCGTCCATCTGGCCGAAAACGAGGGCGGTGTCCTGAAGAACCCCCATCTCCTCCATCTCAAGCTTGAGGTCGGTGCCCTCACGGGTGCGCTCGCCGACGCCGGCGAACACCGAAGTGCCGGAGAACTCGCGGGCGATACGGGTGATCATCTCCTGGATGAGCACGGTCTTGCCCACGCCCGCGCCGCCGAAGAGGCCGATCTTGCCGCCCTTCACGTACGGGGTGAGCAGGTCGATGACCTTGATGCCGGTCTCAAGAATTTCCGTCTTGCCTTCGAGCTGGTCGAAAGCGGGCGGCTTGCGGTGAATGCCCCACTGCTCGCCGTCGCGCCCGGCGCCCGGCGTGTCGAGACAGTCGCCGAGGGCGTTGAACACATGGCCCTTGACCACGTCGCCGACCGGGACCGAAATGGGCTTGCCGGTGTCAGCCACCGGGACGCCTCGCACCAGGCCGTCCGTCGGCTGCATGGAGATGGTGCGCACGATGTTGTCGCCGAGGTGCTGGGCGACCTCGAGCGTCAGGGTTTTGGCGACAGAAGGGAGCGTCACCTCCGCGTGCAGCGCGTTGAACAGCTCTGGCACCGAGTCCCGAGGGAACTCCACGTCCACGACGGGGCCGATGACGCGCACGACGCGCCCGGCTCCGGTCTTCGCCGATTCGTTCGTGTTGGATTGCAGCGTTGCGGTCACTTCTTCTTAGCCTCTTCCTGCGCTGGCGGACAACGCGCCAGCGCCGCCGACGATTTCACTGATTTCTTGGGTGATCTGTGCCTGGCGGAGCTGGTTCGCCTGGCGGGTCAACGTCTTCGCCAATTCGCTCGCGTTGTCTGTGGCGGCCTTCATCGCGGTGCGGCGGGCGGCGGACTCCGCCGCCGCCGAGTCGAGCAACGCGGCGTACACGCGAGAGCTCAAGTACTTCGGCAGCAAGGAGGCCAGCAGCACGTCCGCCTCCGGCTCGAATTCGTACTCGGTGGTGTCGCCCAGTATGTGAGAAGACACGGCGCCCTCGCCCGCTTTCGCCGAAGGCGAGTTGGCGATCTCGTCCTCGTCCGAGTACTCCACCTCGAGCGGCGCGAGCCGGCGGGCCTTGGGGCGCTGTGTGAGCATCGAGACGAACTGGGTGTACACGATGTGCAGCTCGTCAACGCCTTCGATGGTTGCCGAGCCGTCGGGCGAGGAGACCTCGTTGCCCGAGCCAGCGAGGAACAAATCCACGAGGTACTCGCTCGCGCGAGCGGCGTCGTCGTAATCCGGCTGCTGGGAGAAGCCGGTCCATGAGCCCGCGACTTCGCGGTGGCGGAACCTGTAGTAACCGACGCCCTTCTGGCCGAGCACGAAGACCACGGGGGTCTTGCCCTGCTGGCGCAGCAGCGAGTACAACGCCTCCGCTTCTTTCAAGACGTTGGAGTTGTAACCGCCGCACATGCCACGGTCGCTGGTCACCACAAGGACGCCGGCGCGTTTTGGCTCTGGGCGCTCCGTCAGCAGCGGATGGCTCAACGAAGCCGAACCATTGGCCAACGCGGTGAGGACCTCGGTGATTTTCTCCGCGTACGGGCGGGACGCGGCAACTCGGGCCTGCGCCTTGGTGATACGGGAGGTGGCGATCAGCTCCTGCGCCTTGGTGATCTTCTTCGTCGAGTTGACCGACCTGATGCGCGAGCGGAGCTCACGAATGCTCGGCATGGATCAACCCTTCTTCTTGACGGTCACCGTCTCGGCGTCTTCATGGCCGAGCGCCTCGACCTCGGTCTTGTCCACCACGCTGCTGCCGTCGGAGGCGACGAAACCGCGTTTGAACTTGACCGTCGCCTCGACGAGCGCGCGGGCGTGGTCCCCGTCGAGCTTGGCTTTGCCGCCCTCGATCGCGGAGTACACCCCCTGCGCGTGCTGGTGCAGGTACTCGAGCAGTTCGGCGTTGAAGCGACGGATGTCGCCGACAGGCACCGAGTCGTAGTGGCCTTCGCCCGCAAGGTAGATGGAGACGATCTGGTCCTCCACGGGCACCGGGGAGTACTGGTCCTGCTTGAGGAGCTCCACCCAGCGGGCGCCGCGCTCGAGCTGCGCCTTGGACGCGGCGTCGAGATCCGAGGCGAAGGCGGCGAAGGCTTCGAGCTCGCGGTACTGCGCGAGCTCGAGCCGCAGCGAGCCGGAGACTGTCTTCAAGCCCTTCGTCTGGGCGGCGCCGCCGACACGGGAGACCGAGATGCCGACGTTGATCGCCGGGCGCACGCCCTTGTTGAAGAGGTCGGACTCGAGGAAGACCTGGCCGTCGGTGATCGAGATGACGTTGGTCGGGATGAACGCGGACACGTCGTTCGCTTTGGTCTCGATGATCGGGAGACCCGTCATCGAACCGCCGCCCATCTCGTCCGAGAGCTTCGCGCAACGCTCCAAAAGGCGCGAGTGCAAGTAGAAGACGTCGCCGGGGTAGGCCTCACGGCCGGGCGGGCGGCGCAGCAGCAGGGAAATGGCGCGGTACGCCTCAGCCTGCTTGGTGAGGTCGTCGAACACGATGAGCACATGCTTGCCCGCGTACATCCAGTGCTGGCCGATGGCCGAGCCGGTGTACGGGGCCAGCCATTTGAAGCCGGCGGAGTCCGAGGCCGGGGCGGCGACGATGGTGGTGTACTCCAGCGCGCCAGCCTCTTCCAGAGCGGTCTTCACACCTGCGATGGTGGAGCCTTTCTGGCCGATGGCGACGTAGATGCAGCGCACCTGCTTGCTCGGGTCGCCGCTCTCCCAATTCGATTTCTGGTTCAGGATCGCGTCGATGCAGACGGCGGTCTTGCCGGTCTTGCGGTCGCCGATGATGAGCTGACGCTGCCCCCGCCCGATCGCGGTCATCGCGTCAATGGCGGTGATGCCGGTCGCCAGAGACTCCTCCACCGGCTGGCGCTGGAGCACTGAGGCTGCCTGGAGCTCAAGCACGCGGTTCTGCTCGGAGGCGATGTCGCCGAGCCCGTCGATGGGCTGTCCGAGCGGGTTCACGACCCTGCCGAGGAACGCGTCGCCGACCGGGACCGAGAGCACGTCGCCAGTGCGCTTGACCTGCTGGCCGGCCTCGATGCCTTCGAAGTCGCCGAGGATGACGACGCCGACCGCGTCCTCTTCGAGGTTCAAGGCGACGCCGAGGACACCGCCGGGGAATTCCAACAACTCGTTGGTCATGACCGAGGGAAGCCCGCTGACGTGCGCGATGCCGTCGCTCGTGTCGATGACCTCGCCGATCTCCTCACGAGCCGACTCGGGGGTGAAAGAGGCGACGTACTGTTCGATCGCGCTCTGGATCTCTGCGGGGGAGATCGTCAGTTCTGCCATGTCTTCGCGTTCCTTACTTCCTGTTGTGCGTTCGTGATGTTCGGGTGGACTAGTTCGGCAGCTCGTTGGCCGCTGCGGCGAGCTTCGCGGCGATCGTCCCGTCGATCACCTCGTCGCCCACGGCGACCCGCAGGCCGCCGAGCACGTCGGGGTCCACGTCGATCTGCACGGAGATGGGCCGGCCGTAGATCTTGCCGAGCACTGCCTGCAGGCGGGAGATCTGCGCGTCGGTGGGCGCGACCGCGGCCACCACACGGGCGACGGACTCGCCTCTGCGGCTCGCCGCGAGCTCGGCGAGCAAGGTGACCGTGCGGTCCAGGCTGTGGTCTTGGTCGAAAGTGTGGAAGACCACCGCGCGGCGCAGTAATTTGGCGGTGACAGCGGTGGTCTTGCCGGAAATGACCCGTTCCAAGAGCCCAGTGCGCGCGTCCACGGGAGTCACTCGGTCGCTCAGATGTCCGTTCAGCTCTGCGTTGGCCTCCAGCAGGCGCCCGAAACGGAACAGTTCGTCCTCGACCTCCTCCAGCTGCCCTGCGCGTTCGGCGTCGATGAGCAAGCTCAGGTTGCTCAGCTGCAGAAGAGCGAGCGTGAGATCCCGACCGTTCGACCATTCCTCGCGCACTGCGGCACGGACCACGTCCAGGGCGGCGGCGCCGACCTTGCCGGAGAGCAAGGAATCGACCAGTCCCGTTTTGGCCTCGGCGCCTTGGCCGGGATCGGCGGCGGCATGCCGGAGAACGTGGTTCTGCCAGAACAGAATGGCCGTCTGGGAAAGATCCTCGAAGAGGGCGCCCAGCTCGTCCGAGCTCAACCCCGCCGCACGGGCGTCGAACTGCTGTTTCACCGACTGAAACGCGCTTCTGCTGGTCGCACGGACAGCGCTGGTCGTGTGGATCATGCGGCACCTCCAGAAGCGGCCGCGCCTTCCGCAAACGCCTCAAGCTCGACGATGAAGGCGTCAATGCTGGCGGAACGGGCCTCGTCCGTCGAAAGACGCTGCTGCACGAGCGAAGCGGCCCCGCTATGCACAGCGGTTCCGAGTTCCGCGCGAAGCTCGCGGACCAATAACTGCCGGTGCAAGACAACCTGCTCCTGGCCGTGCTGCTTGATCCGGGCGACCTCGGAGTCGGCCTGCTCGCGCAGCGCGGCGAGGATTTTCACCGTGTCCTGTTTCGCCTCCGCGCGCATCTGCTCGCCCTCGGCTCGCGCCTTCGAGACCGCGTCGGCGTACTCCTTCTCGGCGCGCTGGCGGAAGGCCGCGGCCTTCTCGCTCTCGGCGATTTGATGGCGCACTTGGTCCTGCTGTTTCGCCATGACGGACTTGACCGGCGGGGCAACGTATTTGACGATCACAAAAACGATGACCGCGAAACCGATCAGCTGGCCGATGAAAACACCCGGTTCGAAATGCAATTCCATATTCAGCTCCGCCCGGCGAAGTCGTGGTCGGCGACAGCCCGCTGCGCGGCGGCACGGTCAGCCAACACCTTGTCCGCGAGTTCCTCGGACAACGGCCTCACCGAACTCTTCAGTTCGGCGCTCGCCCGATCGGCCTGAGCCCGCAGCTCGCTGTCAGCCTGGGCTTGCGCCTGGTCGGCTTCGGCCTGCGCCGCAGCTCGGGCCTCGGCGAGCACTTTCTGCCCCTCGGCCCGCGCCTGGTCCCTGATCGCGGTCGCCTCGCCGCGCGCCCCGGCCAGCTCGTCGGAGTATTTCCGCTTCGCGTCCTGCAGGGCCTGCGCGGCCTTGTGGTTGTCCTCGTTCGTCTTCGCGGCCTGCGCCTCGCGGTCCTGGAGCACCGTCTGAATCGGCGGCACAACGAATTTCCAGATGACCGCGAGGACGAGGATGAAGATGACGAGCTCCACAAGGAAGGTTCCGTTGGGGATGAGGAAGTTATCCTTCTTCTCCCCTTCGGCGAGCACAGAGGCAGTCGTCAGAATCATGGGTCGCAGCGTCCTATTTCGCTTAGTTGGCCTGGATCAGGCCCGGGGTGGCGAAGGCGAAGAACGCCATGAACGCGAGGTTGATGAAGTACATCGCCTCGCAAAGACCCACCGTGATGAAGAACGGGGTGAAGAGCCTTCCCTGCGCCTCCGGCTGCCGAGCGACGCCGGCGATCAACTGGCCACCGGCCAGACCGTCGCCGATAGCAGCGCCCATCGCGCCGCCGCCGAGCATGAGGCCGCCGCCGATCAAAGCACCAGCAGTGATCGTCGCGTTCGCGCTATTCACATCAGCCATGAGTGTTCCTTTTCCTCATATTCCCCGCGCGAGCTGCGCGGTAGGTTTTTCTTTCATTTGTGAGCGAAACCGCCTCGGGACGAGGAGGCGCCTCGCCGCCGGGTGGTCAGTGGTGCTCGTCCTCCAGCTCCATCGATTGGCTGAAGTACAAGACTGTGAGCAAGGCGAAGATGAATGCCTGGATCAGGCCGACGAACAAGTCGAAAAGCTTCCAGACCGCGTTCGGAGCCCATTGGATGTACCAGGGGAACATCGCGATCAGGGCCACCATGATCCCGCCCGCGAACATGTTGCCGAAAAGACGCAACGAGAGGGAGACCGGCTTGGCGAGCTCTTCGATGATGTTGATGAGGAAGAGGATGGGCGAATGGCCTTTCACAACCTGCTTGAGGTGCTGGCCGAGCCCGCCGCGGCGGCGCACGCCGGCGACATGGTAGAAGACGAACACGAACAGCGCCAAGGCCAGCGTGTAATTGATGTCGGAGGCGGGCGGCTTGAGCAGCTCCTCGTCGCCGACCTGCACCGGCAGCACGGACAGCCAGTTGGAAATGAGGATGAAGACGAAGATCGTGACCGCCAGGGGCAGCACGAAGGGGGCGACTTTCAAGCCGATCGCGCTTTCGATCTGCCCGCGCATCTGGACCGTGATCGCCTCGAAGAAAAGCTGCACGCCGCCCGGCACGCCGGAGGTCACCTTGGCGCGCAGGTAGAAAGCGAGGGCGAGCACGATGACAGCGGCGATGGCCGTGGCGATAATCGTGTCGAGGTTCAAAGAGACGCCGAAGAGATCGGCCTTCCAGTGCTCGCCGACCTTGATGGAGGACTCGGCAAGAACATGGTGTTGGGCCAAAGGAACCTGTTCAGTCATGAGTGCTGGCGAAGTCCTTTCAGAACGGGCACGATGGCGTTGAGCAGGAACACGACTTGGAAGACCGCCAGGCCAAGGAAGACTCCCAGTCCGTCCGGCCGGTCGAGGAACCCTACCACAAGCGCGAAAAGCGAAATGATGCCGAGTCGTTTGAAGGAAGAAAGGGCCATGAGCTGCTTGCTCGGATTGGCCTCGGCCGTCACCTTGGCCACCGAGCGCTGGACCAGCCAAAGGTTGACCAGCCCCAGGAAAAGGCCGAAGCACGCGTAGAGGCCGACGAACGGATGCCCTATTGCCTTGGCAGCGGCGATGGCGATCATGCCGAGAACGACCGACATGATGATCGGCCATTGCAGGCTCAGCGACATCTCGGGCAACCGGTAGCCGTCGTCCCCCTGCCCGTCCTCGGGCGGGCTCTGCTGAGCCGAAGCCTGTTCGCTCAACTCAGCGCCTCCTGCGAGCTTTCGGCGTCCTGAGAGCCTGTGGGGGCAGCGGAGACGGACTGCTCCTCCGCCGTCACATCGGCTGTGGCGAACCGGCGGACCCGCAGGGCGATCACCGCCGTCGCGCCGAGGACGCCGAGGAGGAGGCCGACGAACAGAAGGGCCGGAGACGTGCCGAGCGCCTTGTCGGAGAAAAACCCGGCGGCCAAACCCAGGATGACCGATCCGGCGACTGAAGCGCCAAGACCGATCAATTCCCGCGAACTCGGGGCTGAAGCGGCCATCTCTGTGCTTCAGCTCCTTTCGGTCCGACAGTCTGCGGCAGGGCGACCGCTTGAGCGCGACAAAGCCCCCTCCGCATCTCCAACCGGGTCGATCGACACCGGCTGAACTGCTATAACTTCGCCGCGCTGCAGCCTACCACAGCAGAAAACCCACTGTCCAACTACGGATGGTAGTAGTTTCGTTCATCGCCCCGACAGGCGTTTGAGCTTGGGCCATCCCGTGACCAACGCGGCGGTCAACAGACCCGCCAAGGTCAGCGCGAGGACCGCGAGCCTCGGGAAACGCGTGCTCGCGACCACACCAAACGTGAGCACCCAAACCCACAGGTAGAAGACCAGCACCGCGCGCGGATGACTATGGCCGAGCGCGATCATCCGGTGGTGCAAGTGCAGTTTGTCCGTGGTGCCGAACGGGCTCTGACCCGCCCGCACCCGCCGGATCACCGCCAAAAGGACATCGAGGAAAGGCACGAACAAGGTGGCCACCACCAAAAGGAGCGGCGCGAGAAGGACATAGCCGTCCGTCGCGCCGAACGCGGCTTGGGTGATGCGGCCAGAGGCCGAGGTCGCGCCCGCGGCCAACATGAGGCCGATGAGCATCGCCCCCGAGTCCCCCATGAAGATTTTCGCCGGATGGAAGTTGTGCGGGAGAAATCCGAGACATGTTCCCGCGAGCGCGGCGGAAATGAGCGCGGGCGGGTAACTGCCGACGTCCCCGCCTTGCTTCTGCAGAAGCCCGATGGAAAAGAGGCAAATGCCCGCGCTGACAATGAAACCAAGGCCCGCCGCGAGGCCGTCGAGCCCGTCGATGAAGTTCATCGCGTTGATCGCGAGGACGGTGACGCCCGCCGTGATGAGCCCGCCTTGGAGCCGGTCGAGGACCACCACCCCGACATCGCTGAACGGCACGTAGAGGTACTCCCAGGACAAACCGAGGAGCACGAGCACCGCCGCAGCGGTCAGCTGTCCGGCCAGTTTGGTCGCCCAGTCCAGCTCGAATTGGTCGTCTATGGCCCCGACCAGCACGATGACGCCGCCGGCGACCATCACTGCCGCCATATCGGTCGAATACGCGAAACCGCGCTTGAGCGCGGGCAGCTGGGAGGCGAGCAGCAACGCGGCAACCATCGCCGTGTACATCGCGACCCCGCCCATCCGGGGTGTCGGGACGTGGTGCATGTCCCGTTCCCTGGGCACATGCACCGCGCCAGCCCTGACCGCGGCCGCGCCGACAGCGCCAGTCAAGAAATACGTGACGACGGCAGCCGTGAGGAGGACCAGGGCGAGCTCGCGATACGGCACGCCAAGGAGATACATGGCTATGCACTTTATCGGTCCGGGCCTGCGCCCCGCGCAATCACGGTCGGCGCGGGCGGCGGTTGCGACTTCGGCCACGCCATGCGCCACGCTCGGCCCGCCAGGCGAAACCTCGCCCCGAAACGGGGCTCAATGCACCGGGACGCCCGTCGTCTCGGTGATCTGCCGCACCGACAACGCGCCCTGGCGCAGCACCGTCGGCTCCCCCCCAGAGGACAGATCAAGGATCGTCGATGGCTCGCCGAGCGGAGCCGGGCCGGATTCCAGATACACGGACACCGAGTCGCCGAGCTGCTCCCTGGCCTCGGCCGCCGTGCGCGCAGGAGGCTGCCCGGAACGGTTCGCGCTGGACACCGCCATCGGCCCGACTTTGGCCAAGACCTGCAGGGCCACCGGGTGCAGCGGCATCCGGACCATGACGGTGCCCCGAGTCTCCCCGAGGTCCCACGCGAGCGACGGGGCGACCGGCAGCACCAACGAAAGCGGCCCCGGCCAAAACGCGTGGATGAGCTGCCATGCTTGGTCGCTGACCGTGGCGGCGAGCCCCTCGACCGTGGCCCAGGAGCCAATGAGCACCGGGGTCGGCATATCTCTGCCCCGGCCCTTCGCCGACAACAACGCGGCGACCGCGCCCTGGTCGAAGGCGTCGCAGCCCAGCCCGTAGACCGTGTCGGTCGGCATCACCACGAGATGCCCGCCCTGCGCGGCGGCGGTCGCCGCGCCGACCCCGGTTTCCCGGCCATGGTCGGCTGAACAGTCATACAGGACGCTCATGCGCGCCTCCCCGTCACGAATCGTGGACGACCGGACAGGTCGTTCATGGTTTTGACTTCACAGAACCGCTCGTCATGAGCGAAGAGGCCGCGGACCTGGTCCGCGTGCCCCTCGTCGTGTTCGACCCCGAACGCCCCGCCGGGTTTGAGCCATCTGGCGACGTTGCCGACGAGGCCGGTGATGACGTCGAGCCCGTCCGGGCCGGCGAAGACGGCCTGCGGCGGGTCGAAATCAGCGACCTCTGGCGGGGTGGGGGTGCCCGCGGGGACGTACGGCGGGTTCGCGACAATGACGTCCACGGCGCCGTTGCGCTCGGCGAGGAGCGCGACGTCGGTCACGTCCCCCCCGACAACGTCGACGTCCGCGTCGGGCGTGTTCGCGTTCCTGCGGGTCCACACAAGCGCCTCGGGGTCGTTCTCCACAAGCGCCACCTTCGCCTCGGGGACGCTGCGGGCGATGGAAAGGCCCAGCGAGCCGGAGCCGGAGCACAGGTCCAAGACCACTGGCTCGGGAATCTCCCACAGCCGGGCGCGCAGCATGGCGAGCGCCCAGACGTGCAATTGTTCGGTCTCCGGCCTCGGGATGAACACGCCCGGCCCCACGAAAACTTCGACAGAGGCGAAGAAAACTTTGCCGAGCAAATGCTGCAACGGCACACGGCGGGAACGCTCCCGCACCAACCAGCCGAAACGCTCCTGCTGCTCCTCGGACAACGAGGCGACTTGCCACACGAACCCAGGTTTCACGCCCAGGACATGCGCGGCCAAAACCCGCGCGTCATGCTCGGGGCTCGGCACGCCAGCGAGGCGGAGGGCTTGCTCTGCCTCCCTGAGTTGGTTGCGCAGAGGATTCGACACAGACGGCAGTGTACCTACTCGTCCGCTTTCAGCTTCAGGCGCAGCTCGGAGAGCATGGCTTCGAGATCTCCCTCAAGCACCATGTCCAAGTTGTTCGCCTTGTAGCCGATCCGGTGGTCCGTGATGCGGTTCTCGGGGAAATTGTAGGTGCGAATCCGCTCGGAGCGGTCCACCGTGCGGATCTGCTCTTTGCGGCCGCTCGCGGCTTCCGCGGCGGCCTTCTCTTCCCGGAGCTGTTCGAGACGCGCGGCCAGCACGACCATCGCCCTCGCTTTGTTCTGCAGCTGCGACCGCTCGTTCTGGCAGGTCACGACAAGCCCTGTGGGCAGGTGGGTGATGCGAACGGCCGAGTCAGTGGTGTTCACGCCCTGCCCGCCTTTGCCGGAGGAACGGTACACGTCGATGCGCAGCTCGGTCTCGTCGATGACGATGTCCGGGGCGTCTTCCGGCTCTGGGTAGGCGAGGACTCCGGCGGCGGAGGTGTGGATGCGCCCCTGGGACTCCGTGGCAGGCACGCGCTGCACCCGGTGCACCCCGCCTTCGTGTTTGAGCCATGCCCACACGCCGTTCGCGGGAGACTGGTCGCCTCCGGTTCGCTTGATCGAAATCGTCGCGTCTTTGACGCCGCCGAGGTCCGATTCGGCCATGCTCAGCACCTCGACACGCCAGCGGCGGCGTTCTGCGAACTTTGTGTACATGCGCATGAGGTCGCCGGCGAACAGCGCGGACTCCTCGCCGCCAGCGCCCGATTTCACCTCGAGGACCACGTCGTCCCCGTCGTGCGGGTCGCGGGGCGCGAGCAGTTCGGCCAATGCCGCGTCGAGCTCGTGGATGCGGCCCGTGAGCCGCTCGACCTCTTCCCTTCCGAACTCCGGGTCGAGCTCTGCGAGCTCGTGCGCCGCTGCGAGGTCGGCGCGGGCGGCCTCGCGCTGCGTGTGCGCCTCGTACACCGGACCCAGCTCCGCGACGCGCTTGCCGATCTTCTTCGCTGCCGAGACGTCGTCCTGCAGCGACGGGTCTGCCCATCGTTTCTGCAGGCTCTCGTATTCGGCGATGAGCTCGGGGAGGGAACTGTTCATAGCTTCTGGTGCAAAGAGGCCGACGCGAAAATCGGGCCTTACTTCCTTCGCTTGCCGTAGCGGGACTCGAAGCGGGCGACGCGCCCGCCGGAGTCCAGCATTTTCTGCTTGCCGGTGTAGAACGGGTGGCAGCCCGAGCACACCTCGACGCTGATCGCGCCTTTGGTCTCGGTGCTGCGGGTCTGGAACGTGTTGCCGCAACCGCACATGACGGTGGTCAGCACATACTTGGGATGTATCCCAGCTTGCATGGTTCAGCCTTGTCTTTATGGCCCTGGTCGTTGTCAGGGCCGACTTACGGGAATTGTGTGCAACACGCAGAGCGCGGCCGGTGCTCCAGTGTAGGGACCGGGTCGCGGAAAAGCGAATGCGCGCAACAGGCAGACGGGGCCCAAGCCGGGGGAAAGCGCCGCCTGGCACGCCCTTCGTCGTGTTGGTCTAGTTGTCTTGGTCCAGTTGCCCCGGGGCGGTCTTGGAGACTTGGACCAGGAACTCGACGTTGGACTTGGTCTTGCGCAACTGCGAGATGAGCAGGTCGATGGCCTGGTGGGTGTCCAGGCCGGAGAGCAGCCTGCGCAGCTTGTGCACGACCTGGAACTCGTCCGAGCCGAGCAGCAGCTCGTCCTTGCGGGTGTTCGAGGGATTGACGTCCACAGCGGGGAACACTCGGCGCTCCGCGACCTTGCGGTCGAGTTTGAGCTCCGCGTTGCCGGTGCCTTTGAACTCCTCGTAAATGACGGTGTCGCCGGTCGATCCGGTCTCCACCAGCGCCGAGGCGATGATGGTGAGCGAGCCGCCGTTCTCGATGTTGCGGGCGGCCCCGAGGAACCGCTTCGGGGGGTAGAGCGCTGTGGCGTCGACGCCCCCGGAGAGAATGCGGCCCGAGGCCGGGGAGGCGTTGTTGTAGGCGCGGCCGAGCCTGGTGATGGAGTCGAGCAGGACCACGACGTCCCGACCGAGCTCCACGAGCCGTTTGGCCCGTTCGATGGCGAGCTCGGCGACCATCGTGTGATCGCTCGGCGGCCGGTCGAAGGTCGATGCGATCACCTCGCCGCGCACCGAGCGCTGCATGTCGGTGACTTCCTCCGGGCGCTCGTCCACAAGGACCACCATGAGGTAGCACTCCGGGTTGTTCTGGGCGATGGCATTGGCGATGTCCTGCAGGATCGTGGTCTTGCCCGCTTTGGGCGGCGCGACGATGAGCGCGCGCTGCCCCTTGCCGATGGGCATGATCAAATCGATCACGCGAGTGGAGAGCTTGTCCGGAGTCGTCTCAAGCCGCAGGCGCTGGTTCGGGTACAGCGGCGTGAGCTTGGTGAAGTCCGGTCGGCGCAGGGCGCGCTCCGGCTCGATCCCGCTCACCGAGTCGATGCGCACCAGAGGGTTGAATTTCTGCCGCTGATTGTTGCCGCCGTCGCCCGACTGACCGGAGTCCTTGGGGGCTTTCACCGCGCCGACGATCGCGTCGCCCCGGCGAAGGCCGTATTTGCGGATCATGTTCATAGAAACGTAGACGTCGCCTTGGCCCGGCACATAGCCGGAGGTGCGCAAGAAAGCGTAGTTGTCCATGAGGTCCAAGATCCCCGCGACGGGCTGGAGCACGTCGTCCTCGCGCGGAGCGGCGACAGCGTCGTTCTCGCCGCGCTCGCCCCGGCCGCGACGGCGGTCGCGGAACCGTCGGCCCCGGCGGCCCCGACCGCCTTCCTCGTCGTCGTCCGCCTCGGCGTACGCGGCGCGGGCAGAGGACTGGGCGACGGAGGCGTCCGAAGCCGAATGCCCGTTCTCCCGCTCGCGCGAGCCCTTCTCGGCTTCGTCGGGGGCGGCGTTGTCGTGTTCCTGGTCCGAACGGCGCGCGCCAGAGCGGCGGCGGCGGGAGCTGCGGGAGGAGCGGCGCTCGTCCGACTGCTCGGCGTTGTTGTCGTCCCGGTTGTTCTCGTCCCGGCTGTTGTCAGCGGGATTGTTCTCCGCGGCGGCGGCCCCGTTGGCGATGGCGTGTCCCGCGCCGTTGCGCTCGGCCCTGTCGGCTGCCTGCACCGGCGCGGCGGACGCCTGCTGGGCGGCCGGCTCCTGGGCGGCTGGCTCCTGGTCGGCTGGGCGAGATTTGGGCTTCCCGGCCACGGCGCCACGCCGCTTGCCCTCGATCGCTTCGATGAGCTCGCCCTTTCGCATACCGGAGATGCCCGTCAGGCCTAAGCCGGAGGCGATCGCCCGCAGCTCGGCGAGGACCATGGTGTTCAACTTGGGGCCAGCGGCCGGAGCGGTCATCAGATCCGTATCGGTCACGGATTGATCCTTTCTTAATTTCTCTTCAGAGTCTGAACTTTTTCTCATGTCTCTTCAGAGTCTGAACTTTTCATCGCGCGCAGAGCCCTCATAGATCACAGACCGCCCACTCGTCTTTGAGCAAAACGGGCATGGTCGGCGACTGGCGCGTTCACGCCGCCAACTGCCGTTGCGTGTTGATGATTCCCTACGTTTACTGTTTGCCCTGCGGGGAATGCGCCGCACGAAGTCGTTGATGCAATGCCATGAGTGCAGTTTTTTCACGAAATGGCAATGGACTTGAGCGCAATCGCACACTGATACTCGCTGCCTCAACGCAGAATATCCCTGCTGGACGGGGCCAACTATACCGACTGTTTTCTCCCTCGCGCAACAGACCCCCGGCGCGGCGGAAACCAGTGAGAATTTTCGTGGCGCGAACAACCAAAACCACAGCTTGCGGGCCTGCGGCGGATCACCAGGCCTGAGCGGGCCGCGCGAGTGGGATTTCCCGGCGTTCCCAACCCTGCCCGACAGGCGTCTCTGCAAGGGCGCGCAGTTCGGTTTCGCTTGCAGCCAACGCCAAAACAGAAGGCCCCGCCCCGGACACCATCGCGGCGAAGCCGCGCGCGCGCAATGAGCGCACCAGCTCTGCGGTTTCCGGCTGCTCGGCCGCCCTGTGCGGCTGATGCAGCCAATCCTGTGACGCGTCGAAAAGCAGCGCGGGCTCGCGGGTGAGCGCCACGACCATGAGCGCGCTGCGCGAAAGATTCGCCACCGCGTCCGCGCGGGGCACCAGATCCGGGAGGATACCGCGCGAGACATGCGTCACGCCCCGCGACTGGGGAATGAAAACCACTGGCTTCACCTGCGCAGACACCTGGATCTGCGTGGCGCGGCAATGCCCGTCGTCCGCAACCCAGGACACCACGCCGCCGCCGAACACGCTCGCCGCCGCGTTGTCGGCGTGCCCTTCGAACTCCCCGGCGAGCCGCACAAGCTCAGCACGGTCCAAGAGTTCAGGATTCCCGTCCGCCTTCGCGACGAGCGCTTGCGCCACGGCAAGGCCCGCCACAACAGCCGTGGCGGACGAGCCGAGGCCCCTGGCGTGCGGGACGGCGTTGTCGCAGCGCAGGACAAGACCGGCGGCGCTGCGCCCGCGCATCGCGAGGCCGCGGCGAACGGCGCGCACGACCAGGTGCGTCTCGTCGACCGCGAGCACATCCGCGTCCTCGCCGACGACCTCGCCGCGCAGACCGTCAGGAGCCACTGTCGCGGAGACCTGGTCATAGATCGCGAGCGCCACAGCGAGGGAGTCGAAACCAGAGCCGAGGTTGGCGCTGGAGGCGGGCACCCGCGCCGTCGCGGACAGGCCGACGGGCAGCGGCGCGCCAGCAGCGCGCTCAGTCAAGGCCGAGCTCGCTGAGCACCAACGCGGGGTCCACGTCGATAGCTTTGAGTTCCGGCATGCTGTTGAGCGCGGTGGCCGGGTCCTTGAGGCCGTTGCCGGTCACCGTGGCGACCACGAGGCTGCCTTCCGGGGCCCAGCCGTCCGCGCGCGCGGCGAGCAGCCCCGCGACGGACGTCGCGGAGGCGGGCTCGACGAAAACGCCCTCCTTGCTGGCCAAGAGCTGGTACGCGGACAACAACGCCTCGTCGGTCACGGCCCGGAATTGGCCGCCCGACTGCTCTTTCGCGGCGAGCGCGCCGTCCCATGAGGCAGGGGCGCCGATCCGAATCGCCGTCGCAATGGTCTCCGGGTCTTTGACCGGGGCTCCGTGGACGAGCGGCGCGGCCCCCGCCGCTTGGACGCCGAGCATCTTCGGCGCCGCCGACACCACCCCGGCCTCATGCCACTGCTTGTAGCCGCGCCAGTACGCGGTGATGTTCCCGGCGTTGCCGACCGGCAACGCGTGGATGTCCGGGGCCCGGCCAAGCACGTCCATGATCTCGAAAGCAGCCGTTTTCTGGCCCTCGATGCGCACCGGGTTCACGGAGTTCACCAATGCCACATGCGGGAACGAAGAGGCTGTTTTGCGCGCGAGCTCCAGGCAGTCGTCGAAGTTGCCGCGCACCTGGATGATCTTCGCGCCGTACACCACCGCCTGGGCGAGCTTGCCCGCCGCGATCTTGCCCTCAGGGATGAGGACGGCGCAGGCGAGACCGGCCCGTGCGGCGTACGCCGCGGCCGAGGCGGACGTGTTGCCGGTGGAGGCGCACAAAAGCACCTTCTGGCCGCGCGCCACCGCGTCGGTCACCGCGGCGGTCATGCCCCGGTCCTTGAAGGACCCGGTGGGGTTCGCGCCCTCCACTTTCAGCCAGAGCTCGCATCCGATGAGCTCGCCGATCCGAGGGGCCGGGACCAGCGGGGTGTTGCCCTCGAAGAGCGTCACCGGCTCGGCGGCGGAGCCTTGCGCGGCGCCAAGGTCCAGCCATTGCCGGTACGCGTGGATCAGCCCGCGCCACGCCTTGTCAGTCATTCTCGAACTCCAATCGCAAGACGCTTTCCACCTCGACCACAGCTGGATGCCCCTCGACCTCGCGCACGGTCTCGGAGAGCGCCCCGCCGAGCGCGGAGTGGGTGATGATGATGATCTCCGCTCCGCCCGAAGCCCCGTCCGCGGCGGACTCGGACTGCGCAGACGCGTCAGAGCCTCCCGAAGCGTCATGCCCGCCGTCACGAGGAAGGCCCTTCTGCAGGACCGTCGCGATGCTGACGTCCCGTTTGGCGAACACGGCCGCGACCGAGGCGAGCACACCGGGGCGGTCGTCCACCCGTATGCGCACGAAATACCGCGCGGCCACATCGCTGATCGGGGCGATCGGCAGCTTCGCGTACGTGGACTCGCTGGCCACCGCGCGCCCGAGCACCAGGTTCCGGGCGGCGGCGACGAGGTCGCCCGCGACAGAAGAAGCGGTGGGAGCCCCGCCAGCCCCTTGGCCGTAAAACATCAGCCTGCCCGCGTTCACCGCCTCCACGACGACCGCGTTGTACGCGCCGTTGACGCTCGCGAGGGGATGCGAGCGCGGCACCAGCGCCGGGTACACCCTGGCGGAGACGCGCTCGTGCCCGTCGCCGCCAGTCACCCGCTCGGACATGGAGAGCAACTTGATCGTGTAGCCGAGCTGCTTCGCCGATTCGACGTCGGCAGCGGCGATGTCCGTGATGCCTTCGACGTGCACATCGTCTGCGGTGACGCGGGTGTGGAAGGCGATGGAAGCCATGATCGCCGTTTTCGCGGCGGCGTCGTGGCCGCCCACGTCCGCAGTGGGGTCCGCCTCCGCGTAGCCGAGCTCCTGCGCCTCGCGCAAAACCTTGTCGTAATCGTCGCCTTTGGAGTCCATGGCCGAGAGGATGAAGTTCGTGGTGCCGTTGACGATCCCGGCCACCGTGGTGATCCGGTCCCCCGCCAAGGATTGGCGCAACGGACGGATGACCGGGATGGCTCCCGCGACCGCGGCCTCGAAGAACAAATCGACCTTGGCCTTCTGCGCCGCCTCGAACAACTTCGCGGAGTGGGCCGCGAACAATGCCTTGTTCGCGGAGACCACCGACTTGCCCGCGCGCAGCGCCTGGCGGATGAGATCTTTGGCGGGGTTGATCCCGCCGATCAGCTCGACCACGACGTCCACATCGTCCCTGGCGACCAGCTCGGCGGCGTCAGTGGTCAGCAAAGCCGGGTCCACGAGGTGTTCGCAGACCCCTCGCGGCGCGTCGAGCTTGCGCACGGCCACCCCGCGCAGGACGAGTTTCGCCCCAACCCTGGCCGCGAGCTCTTCGGCGTCCTCGACGAGCACTCGCGCCACTTCCGAGCCGACGGTGCCCAGGCCGAGCAACCCGACGCCGATCTCCCGCTTCTCGCTGTTCTCGTCGTGCTTATTCCCCATCGGACACCTCCAGGCTCAAAAGATCGGCTTCAGTTTCTCTGCGCAGCATGAGCCACGAACGCCCGTCCTCCACGGCGACGACCGCTGGCCTGCAGAGCGCGTTGTAGCGGCTGGACAGCGAATAGCAGTACGCCCCCGTGCTCGCGACGGCGACGATATCGCCGGGGGCGACGTCCTCGGGCAGCAGACAGTCGCGGACCACGATGTCCCCGGTCTCGCAGTGCTTGCCGACCACGCGGGACTGCGCGGGCTCTGCCGCGCCGGCCCTGGAGACAAGCCGCGCGTCGTAGTGCGCGCCGTACAAGGCGGGGCGGATGTTGTCGCTCATGCCGCCGTCGACGCTCACGTACTTGCGGATCGCGCCGCCCTCCAACACGACGTCCTTCACCGTGCCGACGGTGTAGAGGGTGACCGTGCCCGAAGCCATGATCGACCGGCCCGGCTCGACGGCCACCGAAAGGCGGGCCGCCGCCGGATACTGCTCGACCTCTTTGCGAACGGCCTCGGCGAGCTCGGCGGGCTCGGGCGGGCGCT
>JGI2924J29684_1077765_pt1 | contig 22152 bp, 19 predicted proteins | sample BenlonsequencITS_FD_29684 | JGI IMG/M metagenome (IMG submission 29684)
GGTGGTACCACCATTGGTGTTGTCGTAGCGATATTGGCTGTATGCATTGGTGAATTTCTGGCGATCCCCGTCGTTGGCAAACCCGGGGGCCACGACGTATGCGCCGTCCCCGCTTGCGTCCGAGACGAGCGTGCCGTACTCGTAGAAGCTGTAATGGGCTTCCGTGTCCGCCCGGTCGAGCTCGAAGACGGTGTCTATCGAATGGTTGGCGGCACTTTGCTCTCTGTAGCTTTCGACGGTGCTGGTGACCAGGCTCCTCGCGGTGCCGAGGACGGGAACGCCGTCGAGGACCTTGCCAGTGACCGCGTCGCCGGCGGCACCCCAGAAGCCCTCCCCGGCGGCTTGGTACTCGTTCTTGTAGTTCCTGCCCGCGACGATGTCGCGCATCTCGGAGAACGCGGCGTTGACGTCTGTCGTCGCGGTCATTGCGACGAAGCCGCCGTGGGAGTAGAGACTGCCCCCTCCGTCGGCCGAGACGTCCACTTGCCCTCCGTATGTGACCTCCGTGTAGGTGTATGTGTGCTCCTCGCCCTTGCCGTCTTGGACGGTCTCGGATCTGTTGTAGCTCACGCTCAGGTTGGGGCCCAGCTCCTTGAGGGCGGCTGCCGCAGTGGTGTACGAGTCGAAGCCCTTGGTGCGCGTGTAGGTTCTCCCGCTGGCAAGGAGGCCCGCCGCGGTGCTCGCGAGGAGCCTCTCTGTGTCGCCCAGCGGGGAGTTGGCCTGAAAGGCGGCTGATGTCGTTGCGACGGCATAGGCGGAGAGGAACCCCGCGAGGCCGTCCCGCATGGAGTATCGGACCATATAGATCTCGTTGGGGCTCTGGTAGTTCGAATAGCCGATATGGCGCATCCCCTCGCATGACCAATAGCCGTCGTTGAGGAACCGCTCGAGCAGCGTGGAGTCGCCTCCGACGGCTTGGCTGCCCGCCCTCCGGTAGAGCTGCGCGACGGCGGTCGCCTCCCCGTCGGTCCACAGCTCGACGGGCCTGTCGAAGATCCCCTCGAGCGTCCCGTCATCGAGCTCGCCGTTGCTGTACAGGTCCTCGAGGGACTTGACGTTGCTCCCAAGCATGTCCTTGAGCTCGCCGATCCAGCTCGCGTCCGCCGCGCTGGGCCAACCGACGCCGCTCTTGCTGAACTCGGATCCTGATAGGGAGGCCGTGCCCCTGGCCAGCGTGGCGAGCATGTCGGAGCAGGAGCCGGCGCCCTCGTAGATCCCGTTGGTGGTGCCCAGGTAGTCCGCGATCCTGTCGAGCATGTCTTGGGCGGCGATGCGAGCTCGGTCGCACCAGTAGCGCATGAGCGAGAGCCCGGCGCTGAAGCCAGGGTCGTTGCCGTAGGGCGTGCATTCCAGCTCTGCGATCCTGTCGAGCATGTTCTGGGCTTCGTCCCTCTTCCGTACGTACTCGTCCTCGTTGACCTCGGCGACGGCTCCAAAGTTGGACGAGAGCGCGCCCCTGACCGTGTCGTCTGCCGACCTGACCCTCTCGAGGGCCTCTGTGATGCCCGCGTAGAGCACGCTGTAGTTGCTGAGCCGACTGCGTGCTGCGTCCCACGCCTCGGCCGTGAGGTAGGTGTCGTTGCAAAACTCGCTCACCGCTTGTCGACGCTCCGAGCACTCTTCGCCGGCCCTGTCCATCATGGCCGACTTCCTGTCGAGCATCGAGATGAGTTCGGCTGGTCTGATGATCGCCCCCATGCGCCCCTCCTTCTCAGCGGGACATGAGCTCGTCCCAGGCGGCAAAGTCGCCAGCGACGCCGCTGATTGCCGCTGCGTCCAGGTTCACCTCGGTTGCCGCGCCTGCCATGAGCGAGCGTATGGCGTCTGCCATGCTCTTGGCACCCGCGGCGGCGCTCGTGTTGTCGCCGTCGACGCCTCCGACCTCTTCGGCCTCGAAGTCGGTGGTGATGCTGTCCGTATACGACCTGGCGAGGTCCTCGTTCGAGAGCCTCTCGCCGTCACCTGTCATAGCGGCCACCTCCCCATCCTGGGTTGCCTCCCCATCCTGCATCGGGCGCACCAGGGGTGCCGCCCGCCTCCCGCTCGTCGCGCGCCCAGCGGGCAAACTCGCCGTCGAGCGACTCCATGTGGTCCTCGATGGAACGCCTCTCGGCATCGAGCTCCTGCAGCCGCTCGTCACAGCCGTAGGCTATGTCGAGCATGGACCGGTTCACGCCATCCTGCAGCTCAGCCACATTGGCGTCCATGTCGGGGATCCCGCGCGTCAGGTAGGCGAACTCGTCTGACCACGCGCGCATGTCGCGGCCGATCATCTCCAGGATCTCGTTTCCCTGCTCGGCACGCTCGCGGCTCTCTCGATTCCCCCAGAGGCGGTCTTCGAGTGCGAGGCGCATCCGTCTGTAATCGTCGACGTTCATCGGGCTTCCCCCTCCCCGGACGCGGCGCCTCCCATGTCTCGGACGCGTTGTTGCCCATGTCCACGCCGTCCTGCGGGTAGGCTCGCTCGGAGCTGGGGCAAGGCCTGTGCGGCGTAGTTCGCCTGCGTGGCCCTCGATGGAGCGGGGCGGCGACGAAGGGACGGCGGCCCGTGGATCTGCCGGACAGGTATGACAAGCCCCGCCCCTCGAGGAAGGCGTGTCCAAGAGACGGAAGGCAGTGCCGACCTTGCCATTCATCATACTAAGAATTGCCACCCCAGTTATTTAAAGCTAGGTTAAAGCTATACTCCCCTAGGCAAGCGCCTCGCGGGGGTTGGCAGCTTGCACATGCGGGCTCCAGTGGTCCGCGCATGTGGAGTCTTGGCGGCTCACATGCGCGGAATCTGACTACTTATAGAGTCTGACTACTTATACATACTAGTATGTACAAGCTCTAGAGCGGAAGGAACGCTGGAGCGTCGCGTGCGGCGCTCTGCGCGAAGGGAGACGTGCATGCTGCTTAAGGAAGAGCTCGTTCGGGTTGGTCTCGATGCGCACGATGGCGAGGAAGCTCTCAGGAAAGTGGCCCAGGGCTTCGTCGACGCCGGATATGCCAAGGACAGCTACCCCCAGGCCATTGTCGATCGGGAGGCGGTCTTTCCCACGGCGCTGCCCGCCGTTGCCTTTGACATCGCCATCCCGCATTGCGATCCGGCTCACATCAACGAGCCCGCCGTCTCGATCGTGACGCTCAGAGAGCCCGTCGAGCTCAAGATGATGGGCGACCCCGACACCACGCTGCGTCCCCGCGTGCTCTTCATGCTGGCGCTCGAGGCCCATGGTCAGGTCGAGATGCTCCGGCGCCTCATGGAGGTCATCCAGGACCAGCGGCTCCTCGAGGCGATTGGCGCCTGTGCGAACGCCCACGAGCTCTATGTCCTCATGGCGGAGAAGATTGGCTGATCTAAGCGGGGGCTGCGTGCTCACATGACGTCAGGGTCGGAGCCGGCGTGACGCCAGAGGGTGACGGGCTCTGGAGTGATGGGGGCATGTTGATGCTTCCGAGACCCCTGTGGACGGCACACGAGTTATTGTGAGTCTCGGCGGACAGCAGACTCACAGAGCTTTCTCTGTCGTCCGTTTTTTCACCGTCACTGGATGGCAGGGGAGCTAGTGTGAGCGGAAGGTCTGGGGCGACTCACGCTACTTCGCCTGTCGTCCGAGAGGCCTTCCAAAATGGATGTGTGGTAAGGTATTGTGAAAATAGTTTCATTATTTTTCACAAAAGTTCTCCTGCCGTCCACGCGATCATGAGAAGCGGACGACACACGAGTTATTGTGAATTGCCCATTCGTGCAAAGCGTCCATGATAAGACACCACGGGAACCTCCCGCACGAACCCCTCCGCGCGAGGCGTCCACACGAATTGTTTGTCGGGTACGATGTCCGCCTGGTCATCCGGTTGTACGCCAAACCCAGTTCCGACTGCCTTCCGACTGTCTGGCGGAACGTCGACCTTCGGCTACCAGTCGAGCCCCGACCGACGTGCGAACGACATCGCGGACTCCAGCATGCCAGGCTGCTCCTGCACCCAGATGGGGAGGTCGGGCACATCGACGATGATGGGATCGGCCTCATGCACGGCCAGGGTGGCCTCCTCGAAGCCGTAGGGTTCGGCGAGGGGGCGGTCGGGCAGGTAGGTGTCGATGAGAATGGGGCGCAGCAGCGCGTAGACGCCGCCCTCGCAGAGGCTGTCGAATCCACGCAGCGCGCGCCGTGCGGCTCCCATGCGTCCCAGCTTGTAAGGGAGGATTACGCGACTGAGCTGCATCCAGGCGTCGCCTCGCCGACCGAAGCGCTCGTCGAGTTCGTCGAGCGCGTCCTCGTCCTCAAGGCGTGCGTAGGCCAGGGCACAGCCGTGCCGTGCCCCCAGGACGTCGCTCGGCACTGCGTCCATCAGCCGCCAGGCGACCTGTGCGGACATGCGGTAGCGGGCCGAGTCGAGGCAGGCGCGCGAGAGAGTGGCCGCCAAGCGCAGGTACGGGTGGGCGAAGACGTCCTCCCAGGCGTCTTGAGGGTCTCCGCCACGAGACGCGGGCCTCCTCTCGGCGAAGCGGCGCTCGATGTCCATGAGTGCGCCAACGAGCGCATCGGAGCCGGCATCCGTGGCGATGGCGTCCATCAGCAGGGCATCGACGCAACCCGGGTCATGTGAGAGTGCCTCGGCACAGTCGCTCCTCATACGGGCCATGCGTCTGCCGCGCGCTGCTGCAAACGCGTCATCATCCAGCAGATCGTCGCCCTCGCGGTCATTCTCGTAGCGGTCGAGGGCCGACGCGACCAGCGAGAACGCCTCCTCCTCGCCATCGTCCACGAAGCCTTGGGGATCCTTGCGCACGGCCTCCACGAGCTCGGCGTAGGCGGCGTCGCTCAGGCCCAGCCTTGCACGACGCTTGGTGGCAAGGCGCAAGACCAGCTCCTCGTGGGCGTTCACGGGCGCTGCCCGTCTTCGCGCTGCCTGCCCTCGCGCGTGCCGCCTCGGGGCATGGGCATCTCGCGCGCTCCCATGCGCCGCGCCTCCGTGGCGAGCCAGCAGCCCAGCGAGCCGCGCCCGTCTCGGTCGCGTCCCTCTTGCAGAAGGACGGTGCCCTCCGAGAGGGCCAAGATGAGCTCGTCTTCGCTGAAGGGCGGGACGGCGAGACGGGCGAACACGCCGTCGGGCAGCTCCTTCTGGGCGAGGAGGGCGTCGGCGGCGTAGGGGTAGGTCTGTGCCAGGCGCCTGAGTCGCATGCGGGCACCCATGAGGTCGTGCTGGCGGTGGGCGAGCGTGATGCGTGCGAGCTGCATCCAGGCGTCATCCCCGTCCCGTCGCACCCCCCTGGACGCCTCGTGTCGGGCGAGCGCGTCCAGGCCAGCCTCGTCCTCGAGCTTGGCGTAGGCGATGGCGGCGGTGAAGCGGGCGTCGGACGTGTCCTGCGGGTCCAGCTCGAGCGAGGACTCGACCAGGCGGACGGCCTCGCGGTTATGGCCGCAGATGACGGCCTTCGCGGCCTGGGTCGCAAGCCAGCGCAGGTAGGGGCGCATGGCGATGTCTGCCTCGAGCGCGGCGCGCTCGTCGTCGAACCCTGCGGCCGCCTTCCTGCGGGCCTCCTCGCAGTGGGCGCGCACCTCGTCCGCCCCCTCGCGCAGGAAGTCGTAGTAGCCCTCGAAGGAGCCGATGGCGGCCGCCTCGCGCATGCGGATGGCGTCATGGCAGTCGGGATCGAGCTCCAGCGCCTCGTCCAGGAGCCGATGGCCGCGCTCGATGATCTGCCCCGCCCGCTCGTCGCTCGCGAAGGGGAGTTCGTAGTCTATCGACGTCGCGGCGACGGCAACCAGGTGGAAGGCACGGTCCGCATCCGTCTGTGGGAGCGAGTCGCGGTTCTGGGCGAAGCGTCGCCCGAACGTCGCGAACGCCCGAGTCACGCCCTGTGCGTCGCTGCCGTCGAGCGAACGGGCGAAGCGCAGGCCCAGGCGCTGGTAGTCCTCGCGGTTGGCGTCATATGCCATGCGTCGTGCCCCCTCCCCCTGGGCAGTGCGCTGCGAGCGTGGCGCAGCGGATGTGTGCTGCGGCGTCCGCGCGCGTCCTGTGCCGGCGTCCGTGGATGCCCTACGTCGCACAATCGTACCCGACTGCGGACGGTCGTGGCCTCGGGACCACCTGGTCGTGGGATGGCGGACGGCGTTCCGAGGCCGGCCTTGTCGATGGACCCAAACGTACACAAGAGCGTGTTCATTTGGAAAAGTAAAGAATTGAACTGTGCGCAATATGCCAGATAATGGATGGAGGCCAGGGGCGCGGCAGGGAGCCGACGTATGCCGCACCGGGGGAATCCAGGCCAGTTTCACTGCGGTACTTCGGTAGTGTCAGGTGGCACCAGGTCGCCTGTATGGCTTGACCGCGCAAGGCTCGCGGTCCAGAGGAGGATAGTATGGGACGTTTTACCAATCCGCGTGACCTCTACTTTGGAGAGGGTGCCCGCCACGAGGTAAAGAACCTGGGCGGGAAGAGGGCCATCATCGTCACGGGTGGCGGCAGCATGCGTCGTGGTGGCTTCCTGCAGGACGTTCAGGCCGACCTCGAGTCCGCCGGCATGGAGGTCAAGCTGTTCGAGGGCGTCGAGAGCGACCCCTCCGTCGAGACCGTCATGAGGGGTGCCCAGGCCATGAGCGAGTTCCAGCCCGACTGGATCGTCGCCATCGGCGGCGGCTCGCCCATTGATGCGGCCAAGGCCATGTGGATCAAGTACGAGTACCCCGAGACCACCTTCGAGGACATGTGCAAGGTCTTCGGTCTGCCCGAGCTGCGCACCAAGGCGCACTTCTGCGCGATCTCATCGACCTCTGGCACCGCGACGGAGGTCACGGCGTTCTCGATCATCACCGACTACTCGAAGGGCATCAAGTACCCCATCGCCGACTTCGAGATCACGCCGGATGTCGCCATCGTCGACCCCGAGCTCACCTACACCATGCCTGCCAAGCTCTGCGCCCATACCGGCATGGATGCCCTCACGCACTCCATCGAGGCCTATGTCTCCACTGCGGCCTCCATGTACACTGATGCCATGGCGCTCCACGCCATGAGGGAGATCGTCGAGTGGCTGCCCAAGTCCTACAAGGGCGATAAGGACGCACGCCAGCACATGCATGACGCCCAGTGCCTTGCGGGCATCGCCTTCTCCTCGGGCCTGCTGGGCATCGTGCACTCCATGGCCCACAAGACGGGGGCCGCGTTCTCGGGCGGCCACATCATCCATGGCTGCGCCAACGCCATGTATCTGGGTAAGGTCATCCAGTTCAACGCCAAGGACGCGCGCGCCAAGGAGCGCTACGCCTACCTGGCAAAGGAGGTCTTCCACCTGGATGGTGCGACCGACGACGAGCTCGTTGCGTCTCTCGTCCAGATGATCCGTGGTCTCAACGACGTGCTCGACATTCCGCAGGGCATCAAGAACTACGGCGAGGGCGGCGTGAAGAGCGAGGCCTCCTGCATCGACTACGAGGAGTTCGAGGCGAAGAGGCACGACGTCGCCGCAAACGCCATCCTCGACGCCTGCACGGGATCCAACCCGCGCCAGCCGACGCAGGAGGAGATGGAGCACCTCCTCGAGTGCGTCTACAACGACGTGGACGTGGACTTCTAGTCTCGCACGGCCATTTCAGGCCCGCTCGCGCGCAGATGGGCACTTTGTTCGGGGGGGGCCGAGACAGCGCGTCTCGGCCCCCCTGTGAGCTGACGCCATCGCCTGGCAGTGGTCTTTCGGGTGGAGGCGTCGCCTCGTCCCGGGCGCTCGCGAGCCGCCTACCCCAGACGCTCCCCCACCGCGCGCTCGAAGAGGGTGCCGTCGGTCTCGCAGGGGACGAAGGAGTTCCCCACGTGCTGAAGCGTCTCGTCGCCCTTTGCCAGCAGGCATACGAGGGCGCCCTGAGGGTAGCCAAAGGCCAGTTCGACGGCACGCCTGATGGCTGCCGGGCGGTCGACGATGACCTCGAAGTCCTGTCCTGCGGGCGTTGCTGCGGCCAGCTGGGAGCAAATCTCCTCCACGGGGTCGCCCGCGGGGTCCTCCTCGGTGTAGATGAGGTAGTCGGCCCACTTGGACGCCTCCTGTGGCAGCTCCCGGCGGCGTTCGTAGGCCTTTCCGCCGGGGGCGCCTAGGACCGCGATGATGGCCCGTCCGGCAAACTCCTGCGCCATGGACGAGAAGAAGCGCTGGTATGACAGCTTGTTGTGCGCGTAGTCAACGATTCCCGTGACCTTTGGGTCGGCGGTGGGCAGAAGCTCCATGCGGCCGGGAACCCGCACGCGCGCAAGCCCGGCCACGACCCGTTCGCGTCCGATGCCGCAGGCCTCGCAGATGGCGATGGCGGCAAGCGCGTTGTCGGCGTTGAACAGGCCGGGCATCGACACCGTGACGGGCTCGGACCAGCTGGGGGTGCGCACCATCATCTGGATGCGCCCCTCGCGGGAGCTGATGCCCTCGGCCCAGACGTCCGCGCCTCCCGCCCCCGCAGGGGCGCCGCCCGCGCCCTGTCCCGTTGCCGAGAAGGTCACTGTGCGCCCGCAGCGCGCCGCACGCTCGAGGATGACGTCGGCCTTGTCGGAGTCCAGGTTCACGACGGCGACGCATGCCTGGTCGAAGATGCGCAGCTTGCTCTCGAAGTAGTCCTCGAAGCTGGGGTGCTCCACGGGTGAGATGTGGTCGCAACCGATGTTGAGGAAGCAGGCCACGTCCAGGCCCAGCCCCACCACCCGATCGTACTTGAGGGCCTGGCTGGAGACCTCCATGACCATGTGGCTCAGTCCTGACGTGGCGGCGTTGTGGAGGTGGCGCCAGAGGTCTGGCGCCTCGGGCGTGGTGTTCACGCTCTCCTCCCGCTCGATGCCGTCGAAGGTCTCTATGGAGCCAAGGATGCCGGTGTGCGGCGCGCCACGTGTGCCGTCTGCGTCGCTATCCAGAATCGAGCGCAGCATGTAGGCTACCGTGGACTTGCCTTTGGTCCCCGTGATGCCCAGCACGCCGAGGTTGCGATCGGGATGGCCCCAGGCCTCGGCCGAGACGAGCGCCATCGCGCGGCGCAGGTCATGGGACACCAGTCGTGGTACCTGTGGGCAGTGGGCCGCCAGCTCGCCCGCCCGCGCCTCGTCGCAGAGGTAGCCCACACAACCCGCCGCGAGCGCCTGTGCGAGGTAGCTGGCCCTGAAGGCGTTGCCCTTGCAGACGAAGAGGTGGCCGGGGGCTGCGTGGCGTGAGTCGCAGTCCACACCGCAGACGTCGGCGGAGACGCCCCCCTCGGCGCCGCCGGACCCATTGGCGCCGGCCTCGTCGAAGACGTTGGCGCTATCTGCAAGCAGACCCTCGCGTGCGAGGAGCCGTGTGATGGATGTGAGTGTCGTGTTCATGGGACCAGTATAGGCGCTGCGGTCGCCCTGCGGGGGGCTGGGGGCGCTATGGTACACTCTGCCTGCAACGGGCGATTGGCGCAGCGGCTAGCGCAGGTGCCTTACACGCACAAGGTCGGCGGTTCGAACCCGTCATCGCCCACCAGAGGGACCGTCCGGGCTCCGCAGGCAGCGGGGCCCGGCTTCGTATGGGAGGCAAGATGTCTGCGTCCGAAGCGCCTACACCCGCAAGCCCTGCACCAGGGGGCACCATCCCAGCGCCCGCGACCGTCCAGGTCCCCTCCCTCACCCGTTCGTACGGCCGTGCCGCCGACCAGATGCGCCCCGCCAAGCTCACGCGCGACATCATGAAGAATGCCGACGGCTCGTGCCTGGCGGAGTTCGGCGACACGCGTGTCATCTGCACGGCCACGGTGGAGGAGGGCGTGCCTGCCTGGCGCAAGGGCTCGCGCGCGGGCTGGGTCAGCGCCGAGTATGCCATGCTGCCCGCGTCCACCAGCACGCGCAGCCGCCGCGAGTACAAGGGCCGCAAGGGTCGCTCGATGGAGATCGAGCGCCTGATCGGCCGCAGCCTGCGTGCCGTGGTCGACCTGCATCGCCTGGGCGAGCTCACGGTCATTTGCGACTGCGACGTGATCCAGGCCGACGGGGGCACGCGCACGGCATCCATCACGGGTGCGTGGGTGGCCCTGCACGACGCGCTCATGGCTTCCGTCGATGCCGGGCGCCTCGCACGTCTGCCGCTGACCGGCCAGGTTGCTGCCATCTCCATGGGCATGGTGGATGGAAGCCTGCTGCTTGACCTCGACTATCCCGAGGACTCCCACGCTCAGGTTGACATGAACCTCGTTGGCACGGACGCTGGTGGCATCGTCGAGGTCCAGGGCACCGGCGAGCGCTCGACCATCGACCGCGCCCAGCTGAACGCCCTGCTCGACCTGGGTCAGGTGGGCATCGGGCGTCTCGTGGCGCTTCAGAACCAGGTCACCGGATTTCAGGAATGACGCAGTCCGCGGCATCCAGCGGCACCCGGCGGTATCTGGCGGCACCCCGGCACCCGACTCGCCGGCGCCCAGCGCTCCGGCATCCGACTCGCCGGCGCCCAGCGCTCCGGCATCCAGCGCCCCAGTCCGCAGCTACAGCATTCGGAGGAGAAGAACATGACAACCATCGACATCGGCTCCCTCGACCCCGCGAGGACCGTCGTCGTCGCGACGGGCAACCCCCACAAGGTCATCGAGATAGAGGCCATCCTCTCGACCGTGATGCGGGACGTGCGCTTCGTAGCCCTCGGTGAGCTGGGAGACTTCCCCGATCCCGTGGAGGACGGCGAGACCTTCTCCGACAACGCCCACATCAAGGCCGTCGCCGCCCTGGACGAGACGGGCCTGTCCATGGCGGTTGCCGACGATTCCGGCCTCTGCGTGGACGCCCTCGACGGAGCGCCCGGGATCCTCTCGGCCCGCTACGCGGGGACCCATGGCGACGATGCCGCAAACAACGCCAAGCTGCTCCGCGAGCTCGCCGACGTGCCCGAAGGCAGGCGAGGGGCTCACTTCCACTCGAGCGTGGTGCTGGTCGAGCGCGACGGGGACGGCGAGGGCGCGACCGCAGGCAATGGCGACTGCAACGGTCGCATCGCCTTCCAGGCACGTGGGGACGGTGGCTTTGGCTATGACCCGCTGTTCCTTCCCGACGATGCGCCGGGACGGACGATGGCGGAGCTCTCGCCGGCCGAGAAGAACGCCATCTCCCATCGCTTCCATGCCCTCCAAGACCTGGCGCGCCTCCTCTAGCTCCCGCCGTCCTACGCCGCTGGCCCCCGTGCTCGACGTGTCGGGCCTCACGCCATATAATGTGGGCACCCGCTCGGATCATGCTAGGACGTTATGGGGGATGTAATGAGAATTGTCCGCACTACAGACTATAAGGACATGAGTCGCAAGGCAGCAAACGTTATATCAGCTCAAGTCATCATGAAGCCAGACTGTGTCCTGGGTCTTGCCACGGGCACCACCCCGCTTGGCGCATACCAGCAGCTGGCGGAGTGGTACCGCAAGGGCGACGTGGACTTCAGCCGCGTCTCCACCTACAACCTGGACGAATATCGTGGCCTCAGGCACTCTGACCCTCAGAGCTACCACTACTTCATGCACGAGAACCTCTTTGCCCACATCAACATCGACGAGGCCAACACACACGTGCCGGACGGCGCCAACCCCGACGCCGACGTCGCCTGTCGGGAATACGACCGCATGGTCGCCGAGGCCGGTTACCCGGACCTGCAGCTGCTGGGCGTAGGGCATAACGGGCACATAGGCTTCAACGAGCCCGATGACTTCTTCTCCAAGGGGACGCACTGCGTCGACCTCACCGAGAGCACCATCAAGGCCAACGCGCGCCTGTTCGAGCGCGAGGGGGACGTCCCGCGTCAGGCGTACACCATGGGCGTCCAGACCATCATGTACGCCCGCATGATCTTGGTTATCGCCAACGGCGAGGCCAAGGCCGATGCGGTCCAGCGGATGTGCTACGGCCCGGTGGACCCCGGCTGCCCCGCTTCAATTCTGCAGCTGCATACCAACTGCGTGGTCATTGCCGACGAGGCCGCGCTCTCCAAGTGCCCCCAGCTGTGATGCCGTGGAAGCGCGCGGGTGTGCGAGCGGGGGCAGGTCTTCTAGACCCACTGCCCCCGTCCTTCCGCGCTTCCTTCGCGTCGGGCACCGCACCAGGCACCGCGCTGGGTACCACGCCAGGCACCGCGCCAGGCACCGCGCCAGGCACCGCGCTGGGTATTTCGAGGTGAACATTGGCGCCGTCGGAACCGCCGGGAGCGGGCGCCGAGACTACCAGAAGTGAGTGCTTCTCCGGAGAAGTGAGTACCGGCGTCTCGGAAGTGAGTACTTTTTTCCTGAGGTGAGTGCCGGCACCCACCTCCGACGAAATACGACAACGCGTGTACCTGCGGATACTTGGGAGGATGCGCACTTTCCAGATGATTCGTCCCCGTCGGGTGCCGAAAAAAGCACTCACTTCTCCGGAGAAGTACTCACTTCCGGCGACCGGAGGCCACTAGTGACCGGAGCCTGCCAGAGACCGGAGGCCACGTCGGCAACCGGAGGCTGCGCCCGCGACCGGCGTGCGCCAGCAACCGAAATCCACGTCGCAAACCCACTCGCACCTCGTATCCTGCGACCGCTCTCGCCCGCATCGTGCGGTTCGCATCGTGTGGCCTGTGCTGTGCTGTGCGGTCCGTGCCGTGTGGCCTGTGCTGTGCGGTCCGTGCCGTGTAGCCTGTGCCGTGTGGCCTGTGCCGATCGCTGTGCGAGGCGTGCGCTAGACCGAGAGGACCGTGGGCCCCTTGGGATAGGAGTTCAGCACCTCACAACCGTCTTCACCCACGATGACCAGGTCCTCTATGCGAACGCCCATCTCTCCTGGCAGATAGATGCCCGGCTCTATGGAGAAGCACTGGCCCGGGCGGACCGCCTCGTCGTGCGTTGAGCTGACGTCCCCAGGCTCGTGGTCCGTGAGGCCGATCTGGTGCCCCAGGCGGTGCGTGAAATAGGGGCCGAAGCCAGCCTCCTCGATAACGCGTCGAGCCGTCAGGTCTATCTGGGCAAAGGTGACGCCGGGCCTGACGATGGCCTCGGCCGCTTCGTTGGCGCGACGCACCGCCTCGTACACCTCGAGCTGGCGGGCGGTGGGCTCGGCCGAGAAGAACGTGCGCGTCATGTCCGAGCAGTAGGCCCGACGCTTGCAACCGACGTCGAAGAGGACCATGTCACCCTTGTGGAAGACGGTGCCGTCTGGCTCATGGTGCGGGTCGGCGGCGTTGGGACCAAAGCTGACGATCGGCGTGAAGGCGTGGCCCTCCGCCCCCAGGCGGCGATACTCCCCCAGAAGGCCTGCGGCTATCTCCCGCTCCGTCACGCCTTCGCGCACCTGTGCGACCAGCCAGCCCATGGCCTCGTCGTTCACGCGACTTGCCGCCCGCATGAACTCCTGCTCCTCGCCGTCCTTCACGGAGCGTGCGGCGTCTACGGCGGTGGATGCCAGGGCAAAGCTTGTGGCGACGCCGGCGTCCATCAGCGGAAGCAGCCAGCGGGCAGAGAGCTCCTTGTCGATGCCGAGGGGCATGTCCCTCTCGGCTACGTCCGAGACCAGCGCGATGGGGTCCTCGGTGTCATCGAAGGCCACGATCTGGTCGGCGAAGCCCGATGCGTCCGGGAAGAGGCGGTTGCAGAACAGCGTCGTGCGGAAGCCCGCTGCGGCGGAGCTGTCCTGTGCCAGGTAGAGTGCGAGGAAGCGCTCGTAGGGCTCGGTGTAGTAGCCCGTCAGGTACCAGATGGACAACGGGTCCGTGATCAGGGCCTGCGACAGGCCGTCTGCGGAGAGGTTCTCGAGCACCCGCTGTATGCGTGTCGTATTCATGCGCCGCTCCTTCGTCGGTGTTTAGTGAACGCAAGTTATGTGCCATACAATCAAAGGCCGCATGGTATCAGAGGTCGCGGGGCCTCATGCGCCCGGCGGCCACTGCTTGGAGGTTTTGATGGAAGCAGAAGTCCCACCCGTCAACAGAGTAGACCAGATCCGCGAGGAACTTGCCACCCTGCAGGGAAAGCGCATCAGGGTGCGCGCCAACATGGGTCGCTCCCGCATCGTGGAGCGCACCGGCACCCTTGTGGGGGCCCATCCCTCGCTGTTCGTCGTGGAGGTCGAGGAGAGACGTGGCCGTACGGCACGTCAGTCCTACCAGTATGTAGACGTCCTGACCAGCACCGTCGAGCTCTACGACCCCGACACGGGCGAGCGCGTGCTTGACTTCGGCGCCCTCGTCGAGGACGCGTAGGCCCCGCGCCGTCCTGCCATGGCTCGATCGGTCACGCTCGCCGCACCGGCAAAGCTCAATCTGCACCTAGGCATCCACCCCGGCCGTGACGACCGGGGTTATCATCGTGCGGACTCCATCATGGTCGCCGTCGCCTTGGCGGATCGCGTGGCCGTCACGGAGTTCGACCGTCGGTCGTCGGAGGATGCTGCGCGCCGCGTCGCTCCGGGCTCCGCACCAGGCGCGGCATCGGGCCCATCGTCTCGCGTCTGTCTCGCGATGAGCGAGGACGTGGGCGTCGCGACGCGGGACAACACCGCCTGGATCGCCGCCATGCGCATGTGTCGGGAGTTCGGTGTGTCCCGTGACTACCAGATCGAGATCGAGAAGAACATACCCCCTCAGTCCGGGCTGGGTGGCTCCTCGTCCGACGCCGCGTCCGTGATACTCGCCCTCTGCAGCCTGTGGGAGGTTGGCGCGAGCGACGAGCGTGTCGTGTCCGTCGCCCGTTCGGTTGGGGCCGACGTGGCGTTCTTCCTGGACCCAAGGCCGTCCTATCTCGTGGGCGCCGGCGACGTGCTCGTGGAGTCGTACCCGGAGCTGGGCGATGTCCCCATCCTTCTCGTGCGCCCGCGTGCGGGCGTCCCGACGGCCGACGCATTTGGGGCCTTTGACGAGCGGCCTGCGAGCCCGCGTGACGCTCGGGCCATGCGCGATGCCCTGAGCCGCGGTGACCTGGAGGCCGTCTGCGATGGGCTCTACAACAACCTCGGGCCCGCCGCGTTGCGGATCGTACCCGAAGACGCGGTGGTCTGTGAATGGCTGGGCAGGCAAGAAGGCGTCCGGGGCCTTTGCGTGACGGGCTCGGGCAGCTGCGTCTTTGCCGTCTGCGACACGCACGAACGCGCTTGTGACCTTGCTGGACATGCGCTGGATACACAGGGTTGGTGGTCGTGCGCGACAATGACGGTTGGCTCGGGCGCCCAATTCTGCTAGAGTGGTTCCTCGCTGAACGGGACGTGGCGCAGTTTGGTAGCGCGCTCGGTTCGGGACCGAGAGGTCGCTGGTTCGAATCCAGTCGTCCCGACCAGAAAACGCAGGTCAGAGGGCTAAGACCTCTGGCCTTTTTCTTATTTTGGCCACAAGAAGGCCACAGGTGGCCACAGGATCTGCTTCCGAACTGCGCGGACGATACCAATTTCGAGAGTCAATTCATGTCCTGCGCACCCCGCGCCTGAAGTAACCGTAGGCCCCCTCGGGCGGGTCGTCGCGGCACTTCACGAGCATCGGCACGAGTATCTCGATGCCGCGCTCGCCCTCGCCGAGGCGGTCGAGCGCCGCCTGCGCCTTGGCCTCGGCCTCGCGTGCCTGCTGGCGCCCTGCCTTGCTCCTGTGGTTCTTGGTGCTTTTGTTCGCTGCCAGGTCCTTGTTCCCCTCTCGGGTTGTGGGCCACGTACGCTCCGTGCGCGCTTGCCACCCTTGGGAGGCAAAGTACCTCCGTCCCGTGGTAGGCGGAGGGCACAGGCGCTCCTCGGCAACCTCCACCAATCGCCCTCCGATTTGCGCGAGGTTCCGTGGGGCCTGTGTTTTGTCAACACGATCTGAGCAGAATGGTCAACAACTTTTGCGCGGTTTGGTCACCCTTCCTGGGTACGCTTTCTGAGCAGGGCTACTGTATGAGCGCGTGCCTCACGCGGCAGGACTCGCCCCTGAACTGCAGGAGCCTGCCGTGGTGGACGACGCGGTCTATCACGGCGGCGGCCATCTGGTCGTCGCCGAAGACGGACCCCCACCTCGAGAGCTCGAGGCTGGTCGTGAAGACGACGGACTGGGTCCCGCAGGCCTGGGAGACCACCTGGAAGAGCGGCCTCGCGCCGTCGGCGTCGAGCGGGAGGAACCCCAGCTCGTCGACGAGCGAGGAGGCGGTGAAGAAGCGCGCGGGGCGCGCCGACTGGCACGCCAGCACGCAGAGCGCCTCGGCCATGTGCGTCTTGCCGGTCCCGACGTCGCCCATGAGCACGAGGTCCTCCCGACCGCCTCGCACGCGGCGGCGAAGCCGGAGCCCTCGGCCGCCCTCGCCATCGCCCTGGGGGCCCTCCTCCTGCCGGCCCTGAGCCTCTCGTTGAGCTCCCCCGGCGAGGCGGCCTCGGGCACGGGGGCGAGGGGGTTGCGGCGCAGGAGCCCCACGTCGTTCTCCACGGACCCCTTCTCGTTGCCGGGGCAGGGGTTGCAGCAGCGGCTCTCGCAGCGGTAGTGCGCGCGGAACTGCGAGAAGAGGACCGACTCCGTGACCCTGCCGGACAGCATCCTGCCGGCCTCGGTGGCGTTGTCGGGCACCAGGACGCGCGGCTCCCGCCCCATCCACTCGAGGACGCGGCGCAGGCCCCAGCGGAGGACCTCCGCCCTCTCGCGCGGCATCGCCACGCAGAAGCGGGCGTTGGGGTGCGGCAGCGTCACGACGAGGAGCTTGAGGGCGCGCGGGACGCCCGCGACCCTCGCCCGGAAGTTCCCGAAGTCGACCTGGGCCGTCCCCGGCCCCCACTCGAGCCCGAGGTAGCCCTCCCTCGGTGCCGGGACGTGCCCCTCCCTCCAGGCCCCACGTACCTCCTGATCGACGAGCACGAGCCCTCGTAGCCCATCTCGGCCATCGCCCTGTCGTAGACCCTCTTGGCCGTGTGGCGCCGCTTGCGAGGGGCGCCCAGGTCGGCCTCCGGCACCGAGTCGATCCACGCGGACAGGCCGTCCGTGGCCGGGCGGGCCCTCCTGCGGGCCAGCGGGGCCTCGGGCGACATGTCCTCCATGTTCGCGTACTTGGCGACGGTGTTCCTGCTGACGCCGAGCTCGCGGGCAATCCGCGACCTCGGCACCCCGTCCCTGTCCATCCGCCTGATATCCTCTTGTTCGTCTAAGGACACGGTCATTTCCCCTTTTTTCCCGGGGTGGCACTCGCCAAGGTCGGCACCTCGGGAGAGCATAGTTCTGGCCGTGTCCCTGACGCCCCGGGGCACGGCCAGTTCCTGACCAAACTGCTCAATTCTTCATGACCACGGTGCTCGGTTCCCGATGACCATTCGCGTCACTTCTTAGTGAACATCAACAGTGGGACCCTTGACCTCGGCTGTGCGTGGCGGCCGGGAGGGGTCCCGGGGACGGGCCCTGCCCGTGGGCGGGGATACTTCCAATCGTTGAATTAATCTCGATGATGTCTGGTCATAAAACCGCTTATATTAGTGTGGTATCGTTTATATAAATCGTATGTCATGCGGAGGTGTATATGCAGGCCAGCGACTTGCGGAAGACGATGCTTCTCGGAAAGAAGAGTGATCGCGTCATCTTTGCTGTAACGCCAGAATTGAAGCATGCTCTCTCCGTGCTCGCAGAGTCCCGGTGCATCAGCGTTTCGGCATTGATAACAAGCCTGGTGGTTGATGAGGTTGAGGCAAATGCCGAGTTATTCGAGTGCCGTGACGGCCTCCAGATAACCTCCTAGGAGTACAAAGATGCATCCAGAGGAAAAAGCACGGATGGAAATTGATGCGAAGCTCGAGCAGGCGGGCTATGTTGTCCAGGACATGTCCGAGCTCAATCCCGCAGCCAAGTTTGGCGTAGCAGTACGTGAGTACCCCACGAATTCAGGTCCGGTCGACTACCTCCTGTTCATTGACAGGGTGCCGGTCGGCGTCATCGAGGCGAAGGCGCACGACAAGGGGCATCAACTTACGACAGTGGCTGAGCAGTCGAAGAGGTACGCGGAGAGCGGTCTGAAGTATTCTAGGGGCTCAGTCCACATACGCTTTGCTTACGAAGCCACCGATGTCCTGACGCACTTCTGTGACTATCAGGATGTCAACTACCGCTCTAGGGAGGTGTACTCCTTCCACAGGCCCGAGCAACTCCAAAGCTGGCTGTCAGACTCGTCAACTCTCAGGAACCGGATGAAGGCCTTTCCGGAACTCAACCCGGCCGGGTTCAGGGACTGCCAAGTGAAGGCGATTCGGGGTCTCGAGCGGTCGTTCTCCGAGGACAAGCCGCGATCGCTCATCCAGATGGCCACCGGTGCGGGAAAGACCTACACCGCCATCACGAACGTCTACCGTCTCCTCAAGTTCGCAAGGGCGAAGAGGATTCTCTTCCTTGTGGATACGAGAAATCTCGGCATACAGGCCGAGGAGGAGTTCAGAAAGTACAAGCCTGGGGATGATGCCCGCTTGTTCCCTGAGCTCTATAATGTCGCCCGTTTGAGTTCGTCGGTCATACCGAAGGATGCCGACGTCTGCATAAGCACCATCCAGCGGATGTACTCCATCCTCAGGGGACGGGATCTCGACGAGCGCGACGAGGAGGAGTCCCCCAACGAGCACGACGTCAGAGGAGGGGTTAGGGAGGTTGAGTACAACTCGGCCTATCCTCCCGAGTTCTTCGACTTCGTGATAGTCGACGAGTGCCATCGCTCCATCTACAACGTCTGGCAGCAGGTGCTCGACTACTTCGATGCCTTCCTCATCGGCCTCACGGCAACCCCCGACAAGCGCACGTTCGCGTTCTTCAACCAGAACGTGGTCAGCGAGTACACCCACGAGGAGGCAGTCATCGACGGCGTCAACGTCGGTGGCGACGTCTTCCTCATTGAGACTGAGGTGGGCACTAAGGGCGGAACCATCCTCAAGCAGTACATCGAGAAGAGAGACAGGCTCTCCCGTCAGCTCAGATGGGAGCAGATGGACGAGGACATAACCTACGACCCCTCGAAGCTTGACAGGGACGTAGTGAACCCGTCGCAGATAAGAATGGTCATACGGACGTTCAAGGAGAAGGTGACCACCGAGATATTCCCCGGGCGAGACGTGGTGCCAAAGACCTTGATCTTCGCCAAGACCGACAGCCATGCCGACGACATCATCCGCATTGTCCGCGAGGAGTTCGGCCAGGGAAACGAGTTCTGCAAAAAGATCACCCACCAAGCGGACGATCCCCAGTCAACCCTCTCCGAGTTCCGCAATGGGTTTAATCCCCGAATCGCCGTGACTGTCGACATGATAGCCACGGGTACGGACGTGAAGCCCCTCGAGTGCCTCCTATTCATGCGTGACGTCAGGTCCAAGAACTACTTCGAGCAGATGCTCGGCCGTGCGCGGCGCGTTCTCCCATACGATGACCTCGTGAAGGTGACCCCTGATGCCAGGTCGAGCAAGGTGAGGTACGTCGTCGTCGACGCCGTCGGGGTCACCAAGACTCTCAAAACAGAGACGCGACCACTGGAGAGAAAGCCCACCGTAAGCCTCAAGGACCTCATGATGAGCGTGGTGATGGGCGCCAGGGACGAGGATACTCTGACATCACTGGCGAACAGGCTCCTGAGGCTCGACAGGGCGATGACCGAGAAGGAGCGCAAGCAAGCCGAGGAGATGACCGGCGGCGTCCCGATCAACGAGATTGCGCGCAAGATGCTGGACGCATTCGACATGGACCTCATCACCGAACCTGCGATGCTGCTCGAGGATGAGATGCCGAGCGAATTCGTCCTCGACGCTGTGCAGGATGCCCTCATCGACGAGGCCATAGGGCCCATTCTCAATCCCGATCTTAGAAACTACCTCGAGAACGTCAGGAAAGCCCACGATCAGATCATCGACAACGTCAACCTGGACACGGTCCTCTTCGTGGGATGGGACGACGACCACGAGGCGCGTGCCGCCGATGCCATCAAGACCTTCAGGGAGTTCCTCGACGACAACAAAGACGAGCTGGAAGCCCTTCAGGTCATCTACTCCCAATCGTATCGACAGAGGCCCCTCACTCTGAAGATGATCAAGGAGGTCTATAGCAGGCTCAAGGAAGCCCCCTACCACCTCTCGAACGAGATGTTGTGGAATGCCTACGAGATTACAAGTCCCGACAAGGTGTCCAGGAAGAGCGTTGTCAATCAGCTCACCGACATCATCTCCCTCGTGCGCTTCGAAATCGGGCAAGAGGACGACCTCATATCCTTCGCGGACCACGTGAGGATGCGTTTCAAGGAGTGGGTCTTCTCCGAGAACGCGGGGCACGGCCACTTCACGGACGAGCAGATGGAGTGGCTGAGAGACCTACGCGATTTCGTTTCCACAAGCGCAGAAGTTACCGTGGACGACCTGGAGCTCTTCCCGTTTGCAGACAGAGGTGGCCTTGGTCGGTATTACGAACTGTTCGGGGATAGATACGAAGTGCTGCTTTACGATTTGAGTCTTGCCCTGGTCGCATAGGAGGATGGAATTGAGCTCTCAATCCACGATTAATCAGAAGGTCTGGTCGATGGCGACCGTCCTGATGAATGACGGGGTTTCGAATAGCGACTACCTCGAGCAGCTGACATACCTGCTGTTCCTCAAGATGGCAGACGAGTACAGCAAGCCGCCCTACAAGAGGGACATGCGCATCCCTGGCGACTGCACGTGGGACACGCTCAAGTCAAAGAGGGGCGATGAGCTCTTCCGCCACTACGAGTATGTGCTGAAGACCCTTGGGGAGACGGGTGGCACCCTGCAGCAGATCTACTCAGGGGCCCAGAACAAGATTTCCAATCCCGCCATTCTCTCTAGGGTCATCACAATGATTGATGCGGAGAAGTGGTCGTCGATGTCTTCCGACGTGAAGGGCGACATCTACGAGGGCCTCTTGCAGAAGGTTGCAGAGGACACGAAGAGCGGCGCAGGCCAGTACTTCACCCCAAGGGCGCTCATCAGCGCGATGGTTGACTGCGTTCAGCCGCAGCCCGGAAAGACGGTTGTGGACCCCTGTTGTGGAAGCGGAGGGTTCCTTCTGGCCGCGAAAGACTACATTGAGGATTCCGAGCACTACACCCTCGACCGGGACCAGCGTCACTTCCTTCGATACTCAACCTTCGCAGGTTGGGAGATTGTGCCGAGCACCTACAAGCTGTGCCTCATGAACCTCTTCCTACACAATATCAGCGACTTCAATGGCGAGCCTCCCATCTACAGGAACGACTCACTGCTCGCTGATCCTGGGACTCGTTATGATTACGTGCTGACCAACCCTCCATTCGGGAAGAAGTCCTCATACTCCTTCACGAACGACGAAGGGTTGCAGGAGGAAGAGGAAGGCACCTACAACAGACGGGACTTCTGGGCGGTCACGTCCAACAAGCAGCTCAACTTCGTGCAGCATATCCACACCATCCTCAGGCAGGACGGACACGCCGCAGTCGTCGTGCCGGACAACGTTCTATTCGAGGGAGGTGCGGGAGAGACGGTGCGACGCAAACTCCTCGAAACCACCAACCTGCATACAATCCTCAGGCTTCCTACCGGCATCTTCTACGCCCAGGGAGTGAAGGCGAATGTCATCTTTTTCGATAACAGACCCGCGAGTCCCGACTGGCAGACAAGGGAGGTCTGGATATATGACTACCGCACTGGGGTGCACCACACTCTGAAGCAGCGGCCCATGACTAGGGAGCACCTGCAGGACTTCGTCGACTGCTACAAGCCCGCTGCCATTGGTGACCGCGAGGAAACCTACTCCGAAGAGAACCCCAACGGACGGTGGAGGCGTTTCACGCTCCAAGAGATTCTGGACAGAGACAAGGCGAGCCTAGACATTACTTGGATAAAGACGGGGGATGACATCTCCGAGGTGCAGCTCTCCGACCTTTTGGCAGAGATACGGGAGAAGAGCGACAGCATCGCCTCGGCAGTCTCAAGGCTGGAGGAGCTGCTTGGAGACATTGAAGAATGATTGACACGAAACGTCTGAGGCAGAAGATTTTCGATCTGGCCGTGCGCGGAAAGCTCGTTTCCCAAGACCCAAATGACGAACCGGCATCCGTTCTTCTCGAGAGGGTAAGGGTTGAGAAGCAGCGCATGGTCGCCGAGGGAAAGCTCAAGAGGCGCGATGTCGCCAAGGACTCCATCATCTACGTCGGTGAGGATAGTTGCCATTATGAGAAGGTCGGCGGTGCCGAGCCCGCCTGCGTCGACCCCGAGCTGCCCTTCGACCTG
>JGI2924J29684_1077764_pt1 | contig 22103 bp, 15 predicted proteins | sample BenlonsequencITS_FD_29684 | JGI IMG/M metagenome (IMG submission 29684)
GCCTCTCATCCCCGCCCTTCGCCCTCGCTTCGCGAGCAAGGAAGGCTCAGGACGGGGACTTCCCGGCGGGAAAGTTAAAAAAAGCCGCTGGCAATGGGCCAGGGCGTTAAGATTTGCTTAGGAGGTAAATTATATAATTATTTAATAATTGTTACCGGTTTATTTGATTTGCTCAGAACTTTCTGGCTTACGCTTCCCAGTACCATGCTTTTTAATGCACCCATGCCCCGGTGACCTATGATAATGTTATCCATATTATGCTCTTGGGCATATTTAATGATGGTATCGGCTGGCTCTCCTTCAACTAGTGCTGCATCTACTGTTAATCCTGCATCGACAAAAGCATGTCTTGCTTTTTCCAGAGCCATGCCGGCACGTGTTTCGGTAAACGGTGGAATTGCGCTAAGGATGGTAACCTGGGTGTTAGGGTTCTCTTTGGCCAGAAAGACGGCGTAAATAACAGCTCGCATGGCATTGTCTGAACCATCTACGGGCACTAAAACATTCATTATACAATCCCCTTTCTTGAATAGGTAGATGAACTTCCCTTCCCCTCATGCTTCCTTAGCCATTGGTATTTTTATCTTGTACTAATTATAATAGATTGATACTAATTTCACAAGGATGAAAATAAAAAATTTATAAAAATTACAACTTTGGGTATTGACGAATAGGTATATATTCATTAACATAAGGTCAAGGAAGGTCAAAGTTAAGATTAAACAATGCGCAAACACCCGGCACAATTTTTTAAGGAGGTTTTAGAGATGGCAAAAACTGTGGGTATTGATCTTGGTACCACTAACTCGGTGGTGGCGGTGATGGAGGGCGGCAAGCCCACGGTCATCGTAAATGCGGAAGGCTCTCGCACTACTCCATCAGTGGTGGCTTTCAAAGAAGACGGGGAAAGGCTGGTAGGTCAGGTTGCCCGGCGACAGTCGGTATTGAATCCGGAAAATACGCTATATTCTGTGAAGCGGTTTATCGGCCGGCGGTATTCTGAAGTAGCTGAGGAACGCGAGCTGGTACCATATAAGGTTGTAGCGGGTCCTAACGATGTTGTGCGGTTTGAAATTAGGGGCAAGCAATATGCACCAGAGGAAATTTCCGCTATGGTGCTGCGCAAGCTGGTAGATGATGCATCCAAATACCTGGGGGAAACTGTAACTGATGCGGTAATTACTGTGCCCGCATATTTTAACGATGCCCAGCGGCAGGCCACTAAAAACGCAGGCAAAATAGCAGGGCTTAATGTGCTGCGCATTATCAACGAGCCAACGGCGGCGGCACTGTCTTATGGAATGGATAAAAAGGTGAACCAGACCATACTGGTATTCGACCTGGGCGGAGGTACTTTTGATGTCTCCATATTGGAAGTTGGCGATGGAGTTTTTGAGGTAAAGTCAACCAACGGGGACACTCACCTGGGCGGCGACGATTTCGATAAAGCCGTCGTGGATTGGCTGGCTGGGGAATTTAAAAAGGATTACGGCATTGACCTGCGTAATGACAAGCAGTCTCTGCAGCGGTTGACCGAAGCGGCGGAAAAGGCCAAAATGGAGCTTTCCAGCACTATGGAAACCCAGATCAGCCTGCCTTTTATTACTGCTGATGCCACCGGTCCCAAACACCTGGAAACCAAGCTGACGCGGGCCAAATTTGAAGATTTGACCCATCATTTGGTAGAGCGCTGCCGGGGCCCGGTGATGGCGGCTTTAGCGGACGCCAAGCTTACGGCCCGAGATATTAACGATGTCATTCTGGTGGGCGGTTCCACCAGAATACTTGCAGTGCAAAACCTGGTGCGGGAATTGACCGGTGGTAAACAGCCTAACCAGGGTGTTAACCCGGATGAAGTAGTGGCCGTTGGAGCCGCAGTTCAAGGCGGTGTACTGGCCGGGGAAGTAAAAGACGTGCTGTTGCTGGACGTTACCCCGCTGTCTCTGGGTGTGGAAACTCTGGGTGGTGTAATGGCTAAAATTATCGAACGCAATACCACTATTCCGGTGCGGCGTGGCCAGGTGTTTACTACGGCAGAGGATAACCAGCCTGCTGTGGACATTCACGTGCTGCAGGGCGAGCGGGAAATGGCCCGGGACAACCGCTCCCTGGGACAGTTTAAGCTTGAAGGCATTCGCCACGCGCCCCGGGGCGTACCACAAGTAGAGGTCACTTTTGATATCGATGCCAACGGTATTCTCAAGGTGAGTGCTCGGGATAAGGAAACTGGCAAGGAGCAGACCATTACCATCACGGGATCCACCAGCCTGGATCAGGCGGAAATAGATCGCATGGTGCGGGAGGGCGAAATGCATGCTGCGGAGGATAAAAAACGCCGTGAAGAAGCAGAAGTGCGCAATGAAGCTGACTCCTTGATCTATCAAGTGGATCGTCAGCTAAAGGATCTGGGTGATAAGGTTCCGGTAAGCGATAAGTCTCGCATTGAACAAATGCAAAATGATTTAAAGTCTGCCCTTAAAGAAAACGCGCCCGTTGATCGCATTCGTTCTCTTACCGAGGAGTTAAAACAGGCGGTTTACAGCCTGTCCCAGGTAGCTTACCAGCAAGCCGGTCCAGGCGATGGTGCCGGTAACAGTAATTACGGAAACGCTGCTAACAGAGGTGACGATGACGTGTTGGATGCAGATTACGAGGAAAGACCAAACGGATAAAATAAAACAACAACAACTACCCGGCAAGGCAGGTGATTAAATAAATGGGTGTAACCTATCAGGATTATTATCAAACCCTCGGTGTCAGTCGTGACGCCACGGAAAAAGAAATTAAATCGGCTTACCGCAAGCTGGCCAGGCAGTGGCACCCGGATTTGCATACGGGCAAAGCAAAAGAAGAAGCTGAAGAAAAATTTAAGCTGATTAATGAAGCCTACGAGGTTCTAAAAGATACGGATAAGAGGGCCAAATATGACCGGTTGGGGGCTAATTGGCAGGCTGGGCAGGATTTCAGGCCGCCGCCGGACATGGACGGGTTTCATTTCTACACTGATTTCACTGGCGGGGCCGGGGGGTTTAGCGATTTTTTTGAAATGTTGTTTGGCGGTGCTGTGCCCGGCGGCTTTGGGAGAGCCGGGCGCGGGGCGCGCCGTGGACCGGTACGTGGACGGGATATTGAGGCCGAGTTGGAGCTAACTCTGGAAGAAGCGTACCGTGGCGGTGACAAAGTGCTGCAGTTGGCCAACCGGGAAATATGTCCGGATTGCGGTGGCACGGGGCATGCTGAAAATACCATTTGCTATCGCTGTGGAGGCATCGGAGAAGTAGCGGGTCATAAGACACTCAAAGTAAAAATTCCTCCGGGAGTGCACCAGGACAGTCGCATCAGGCTGGCAGGGCAGGGCGGAGATGGCCTGGCTGGGGGTGACCGGGGCGACTTGTACCTTAAAGTTCGATTGCTGCCGCACCCCGTGTTTAAAGTGCAGGATACTGATCTGGAGACTGAAATAACCCTGCGACCTGAGCAGGCTGTGCTGGGTGATAGGGTTTCGGTACCCACACTAGATGGCCCCGTATTGATGAAGGTGCCTCCCGGCACCCGGTTCGGCAAGCGGCTGCGCTTGCGGGGCAAGGGGCTGCCGGTTCGGGAAGGCCGGGGGGATCAATATGTACGCATAAAAATCGATATTCCCGGGCAACTGTCGGCAGAAGAGGAGCAGCTTTACCGCCAACTGGCCGAGTTAAGGAAAGGGGTGTAAGCGGTGCAGCACTTTTACCTGCAGATCTATCGACATGCCCTGTTCGCAGGAGATGAAGATGCTTGGGTGAACTTGTCCAATTTGGGCATACATCCCGACATGTTACAGCAGCTTGCGGAATTCGGCGTTATAGAAGTCCGTCGGGGGCGGGTGCCGGTGCAACAGGCCCAAAGATTGCACAGGATGCTGCGCCTCCGCCAAAACCTGGGTGTTAACCTTCATGGAGCGGTAATTATAATGGATTTGTTAGAACGCATAGAACAATTAGAGGATGAAATAGAGAGATTAAAAATAATTGGTAAATAAAAGAAAATAATTATGGAGAATAAAGAGGAGGTGACATCTCCATGGATATCAACCGTTATACACAAAAATCGCGGGAAGCCCTGTCTGCGGCCCAGCAGCTGGCTGCAGCCAGACATCATCAGGAAGTTACGGGCAAGCACCTGCTGGCGGCGCTGTTGGCCCAGGATGGTGGCATGGTTCCCCGATTCGTGGAGCATGCCGGGGCAAGTTTGGTTAACCTGACCGGACAGGTGGATGCTTTATTGAAAAAAATACCCGTGGTGACAGGTTATGAAGGCTCCCTGCATCTAGGCGGCGGATTGGTTCGGGTGCTGGCCCGTGCTGAAAAGGAAGCCCGGGATATGAAGGATGATTACATTAGCGTGGAGCACCTGCTGCTGGCGCTGCTGGAAGAGGGAGAGCCAGAAACCCGTGATGCGCTACGTCAAAGCGGGCTGACCAGGGATGCGCTGCTTAATTCATTGCGGGCGGTGCGGGGTAACCAGCGGGTGACCGGTGAAAACCCGGAGGAGACTTACGAGGCGCTGGAGCGTTATGGTCGTGACTTGACCAAACTGGCTGCCGAGGGCAAACTGGACCCGGTAATAGGCCGGGATAACGAAATTCGACGGGCAATGGAAATACTCTCCCGGCGTACCAAAAACAATCCTGTACTGATCGGTGAGCCAGGGGTGGGCAAGACCGCTATTGTAGAAGGCTTGGCCCGGCGTATTGTGGCCGGTGATGTACCTGAAGGACTAAAAGAAAAGCGTATTATAGGGTTGGATATGGGATCACTTTTAGCGGGGGCCAAGTACCGGGGCGAGTTCGAGGAGCGGCTGAAGGCCGTGCTTAAGGAGGTGCAGCAATCCCAGGGCCGTATCATACTGTTTATTGACGAGCTGCATACCGTAGTGGGTGCCGGCAAAGCGGAGGGGGCCGTGGATGCAGGCAATATATTAAAGCCTATGCTGGCCCGTGGGGAGCTCCGTACCATCGGTGCCACCACCCTGGACGAATACCGCAAGCATGTGGAAAAGGACGCTGCCCTTGAAAGGCGTTTTCAGCCCGTACAAGTGCAGCCGCCCTCGGTGGAAGATACCATTTCCATTCTGCGCGGCCTTAAGGAACGCTATGAGGTGCACCACGGGGTGCGTATCCAGGATAGCGCTCTGGTGGCCTCGGCCACTTTGTCCGACCGCTATATTTCGGACCGTTTTTTGCCTGATAAGGCCATTGACTTAATGGACGAAGCGGCGGCCCGGCTGCGTACCGAGATTGACAGTATGCCAGCCGAGCTGGATGAAATTACCCGCCGTATCATGCAGCTGGAGATTGAAGAGGCCGCTCTCAGCAAGGAAACCGACCCGGCCTCAAAAGAGCGGCTAAATAAAATAAAAGCCCAGCTAGCCGAACTGCGGGAGGAATCCGGAGCTATGCAGGCTCAGTGGCAGGTTGAAAAGCAAGCTATTTCCAGGGTGCGCCAACTGAAAAAAGAAATTGAAGAAACACGGCAGGAAATTGAGCGTGCCGAGCGGGATTACGACTTAAACCGCCTGGCAGAGCTTAAATACGGTCGCCTGAATGAGCTGGAGCGCCGCTTAAAGAGTGAAGAGGAGCATCTGGCCGGCAAGCAAAAGCACGGCATGTTACTGAAAGAAGAAGTAGATGAAGAGGATATTGCCCGGGTGGTAAGCCGCTGGACGGGTATACCGGTGAGCAAATTAATGGAGGGCGAAAGGGAAAAGCTAATTCACCTGGATGAGGAACTGCACAAAAGAGTGGTTGGCCAGGATGAGGCGGTGCGGGCAGTGGCGGACGCCGTACTGCGTGCCCGGGCCGGCATCAAGGACCCTAACCGGCCCATTGGAAGCTTTATTTTCCTGGGACCCACCGGTGTAGGCAAAACCGAACTGGCCCGGGCACTGGCCCAGGCTCTGTTTGATGATGAACGCAATATGACCAGGCTGGATATGTCTGAATACATGGAGAAACACACCGTGGCCCGGCTTATTGGAGCGCCTCCGGGTTACGTGGGCTACGAGGAAGGCGGTCAGCTCACCGAAGCGGTAAGGCGTAAACCCTACTCGGTAATATTGTTGGATGAAATTGAAAAAGCCCATCCCGATGTGTTCAATGTGCTGCTACAGCTTTTGGAAGACGGCCGGCTCACCGATGGTCAGGGGCGTACCGTTAATTTCCAAAATACCGTGGTTATTATGACCTCTAACCTGGGAAGCCACGAAATACTTGCTCAGCAAGAGCGGGGTAGTGATTTTGATAAGATGAAGACTGCTGTGCTGGGCATACTACGGCAGCACTTCCGCCCCGAGTTTTTAAACCGTGTAGATGAAATTGTGGTGTTCCATGCCCTGAGCCAGTCCCAGGTGCGGCAAATTGCGGGATTACTTTTGGAAAGGCTGGCCAGGCGGATTTACGCCGGTACAGGCATCAAGCTTACCTGGGATGATAGCGCCCTGAATTACCTGGCGGGCAAAGGATACGAGCCGGCATACGGTGCTCGCCCCCTGAAGCGGGTTATTCAGCAGTTGGTGGAAACTGCCCTATCCCGAATGATTATTAGGGGGGAAGTGGGACCTCAGCAAACTGTTACTTTACAGGTGGAAGATGGCGAATTGCATATAATTGCATAATGTGAAACAAAATAAATTATTATTCCTTAAAGATAAGTTGACAGAATATATATCATACAATATATAATTTTGGCTAACATAAAAAATGAGAAAAAATGAGGGTATAATGTTGTATTCAGCAATATGCGAGGAAGCTGTCCGTGTGTGCGGACAGCTTTTATGCTTTTAATGTATATAATTTGCATCGATGTGAATCATGGATTATAGGTAGAAATACCCTTATATCACCGGTTTTAATAAAAATGGGTTTGGCATTAAGCTGCCAAACCGATATTAATTCCATTTAAACTTTCAACCTTTCAACACCCGGCACCAAAGGATTATTAGTCGCAGCGCTTAACTCCGTCAGCGGCGGATTCACCCCACTCATTTGTCATATGTAGCTTACTAACAAAATTGTCACATGGCCGGTTGTTGGCCTCAACTGGCTGTTGGGTCTTTTCACACATAGAAGCTTCAATTTTTTTCCACTGCTTGAAATGCAGGCAATCTTTACATAACATGTTTCCACCTCTGTTCCCGATTGAAGGAATAACATACAACACAAATATATTATAAGCAATAACGGGTGTAAAAGCTAGAGGAAGTTACCTATGTCCTTGCAAGGTTTAGTGCGGTAGTTTATATGGAGAACTGCGTCATATGAATGGTTTTATCGCAAAAACGCTGCAATTGTCGATATTTGGTTAAAAAAAAGCCCTGAAATGAACTTTCAGGGTGTTGTTCTATGAGGAGGCATACAACAACTGCGGTAATTTACAATTAAAATGATAACACCGGTATCAAAGGCAGGCAACGCAAAATATTTACCAAAAAAAAAGCCCGGGATTTTTATTTACGGGCTATGGTGATGCATTATCTGCTATAGAACCATATTGCTTATGGTGTTCTTTTTGTTGGACTATGCTTTACATACAGTATAAATATGGTAAAATAAAGTAATTGGTTGGTTTTGTATTATGGTTTAGAGCCTTATGTCAGGAGGTTTTTTATGCAAGATAATCCTTTAGAACAAAACGACCTGGGTGTAATCAGGTATAATGAAGATGTGCTAAAGACCATGATTGGTATGACACTATCCGAGGTAGAGGGCGTTGCCGGCTTTGAAGGCCGTAGCTCCGGTAATCTACTAAACCGAAAAAGCGTTTCCCATATCAATAAAATATCAATTGAGGAAAAAAATGTTACCATTGAACTGTCTATCGTGGTGGAATACGGGTTGCCGCTAAGGGATGCAGCACAAAATGTCCAGCACAAGGTGAGGGAAGTGATCGAAGCTATGACTGATTTATACGTAAATGCTGTTAATGTAACCGTAGCGGGGCTGGATATTAAAGATTAGCCCCGCCGGCCTGTCATGGCATTATTACAATATTAGTGGCAACCGGGCGCTCTTTGCCGTCTGATGGACGGTTGAGCACCTGATTGTTAAAAACAAAAGCGCTGGATCCACCGCCATCTAAATTGTAGGCTTCAATTATGCCCAGCTCAAGCAACTTAATTTGCAGGTGCTCCAGGGTAACCCCGCTGCTCCAGTCGGACTGGCGACCGTCCACTACGATCAAAATAAGGTCGTCATTGCCATACTCGCCAATAATAGTGCGGGGTTGTTTTTGGTTCTGCCACTTGGAGGGTATGGGCAGTGGCTTGCGGTTCTTAATCAGGGCAGGCACAAAACTGACCCCGGATAAAGGTTTAAGCTGCATTAGCTTGTCTTTTTCGAAAAACACACCGCCCAGTAATTCACCCTCGCTGTCGATACCGGCAAAAAAAAGATCGTTATGGGATGGTTTGAAACCGTCAATAAACTTGCTGTCAATCATGGTGTTGCCAATGGGAAGGGTATACTCCTTGCCGTCTTGTGCAAGGCGGAAAAACCCCCCGGCATTGATGCCCAGCACCGCGTTGGTGCGTCTAACAGCCGTACTGGTGGTCTCGCTTTCACCCAGCTTATCATTACTCAGCACTACTTTAAAGACACTGGGATCATGTAATTTTATCTTTGCTATATAGCCACGGTATCCCAGTCCCTTTAATTCGAAAATTTTAATTTCCACTCGTTCAGAGCTGTGTTCATTAACGGGTGGCCCTAGTCTGTTAAGGATACGCTGTTCGTATATTTCGTCGGACAGCTTTTTTTGTGTATCTGTTCTTTGGGCTAATTCCTTAAGAACCAGTTCATTTTCCAGCTGTTGGAGTTGCTGTTCCTCGACGCTCTGCTGAATAAAACCGATGTTTTCTTCCAAAGACAGGGTGTACTCGGTTAAATCCAGTAAGTACGGTTCCAAATTTCCCACGGGCACGTGCAGCGCACTGGCATTTTGTTGCAATGACAGGTAGGCGCCGCTCAATAAGCCAAGGAAAGGAACCAGCAGGCTGATAAAAAAGATATTAATAATCCGCATTACTGGACTCCTTTAATATATCAAGACTTTTCTCCAGTCTTTTTAAATGTTCGTCCATTTCAGTTATCCGTTTATTAACTTCCTCATTCACCGTGCCCGCGCTGGAAATAGTGGCGTCAGTTTTATCCAGGGCCTCTTTTATGGCATTCATTTCATTGTGCAGTGATTTCATTTGTTCCTCTATTGCTTGTACATTCAGAGCGTTGGCCTCTTGAATTTCCCGGGCTGCCCGGTCAATGTAATACCCGGCATACCAAAATCCTCCAAATAATAATCCAACCCAAAACACAACCAGTATTATAATGCTTGGCAGTGGCTGATTACCGTTTTTTTTCTGTGTCGGTTGTTCCATATTGATCACCTCACGCATTTGTTATCAAGGGCTTATATCATTTCTTTTTCACCGCCATATCCCATTTTCCTGCCAGTTGTCTTTAGTGTCAACGAATTAAGCCCCAAAACTTAGTTAATTGCATAACTTATTAATAAACAGGTATATCAAGGGGGTTAAGTGATGTCTGCGGTTGTGGCCATCAGTGATTTACATCTGGGCGAGGAGTCCTCGTCTGTCAATCCATTATTGCGGGAGGTAGTCCCTGCTATTTTGAAAAATCGCCCGGAATTTCAAAATCCGCCCTTTAATACAACTCCGGTAAAATTAAACGCACTATTACATAAGATAGCCCGAGAATTCGGTGGAATATCCGACCTGGTACTGGTGGGGGATATTATTGATTTGTCCCTGGCTTCTTACGTCAACTGTGTATTACAAGCAAAGGAATTTTTTCGGCAGCTGCTGGCTGGAGTGCTGCCCGGCGCTTTAGTTTGGGTGCCTGGTAATCATGATCATCATATTTGGATGCAAGTATGCGAAGAAGAATATATTGCGGCACCGCTCAGGGAAGGTAAATTGCCGGGGGAATATCCCCGCATCTCAGGGCCGGGCAGGGATACCGGTGCGCTGAACCGGTATAACAAGGGGGTGCAGTTTTTGCTGGGTTTACTGCCTATCCATGTGCGGGAAAGATTTTGGCTGGCTTACCCTAATTATATTACCACCTGTGGTCATGAAAACTTGCTTTTTCACCACGGACATTTTTTTGACCGGACCCAGTCATGGATCGGTACATCGCTAATAGAGGCACAAAGCCTGTCAGAGTTGGAAGTGCTTAACTCGGCCTATCTTGAATTTATCTGGTACGGCAGCGGTCAATCCGGCCGCCTGTCCGAGCAGATAGAAAATATTTACGAGGAGATCCGCTGGATTGCAGAACGATTGGGTATGGTTCTGGATATTAGTATCATGGAGAGTATTTTTAAATGGTTGTCCGGGCTGGGTAAGCGGGGTAACGATAGGGGAAGCGAATTAGAGCCCAAATTGGCTGAGCGTATTAAACGTTATTTACAGTATATCGAACGGGAGAGAAAATCAGTATATGCATACCCAGCAGACTTTAGCTTAATTTTCGGGCATACCCACCGCCCGTTGGCGGGGGGTGTGGTGGCAAACCACCCGGTTTACAATACAGGCGGCTGGACTGTGGATGAACGCTGGCCGGGGGCCGATAAATTGCATACCGGTGTGTTTATTGCGGCCCCCGGGCAGCAATTTACGGTTTTGCCGGTGGAAATTGACCGGGATGTTTATGATTTTTGTTATCATCTAAACCATGCCTACCGGGAGGCTGTGAAGGTTGATCTTGGTATGCCCGGGTGAAAGCTGCATAAAAGGTGCGGTTATTTGAACGTCTCTTTGGCCATATGGATAGTTTGGCTGCTTAACCATTCGCGCCGGCGTTGATAATAAAATAACCTCAAATCCGACTCAAATGTCATATTTGGGGGTTATATTATCCTTAAAATTGTCATATTGACCGACTACAAGGTTTAGTGTGCGTAAGGGTAATATTTTTACCATTCGGCGATATCTAATAACATCTCGTTGATACCTCACGTATTAATATAAAAAAAACGGTGGAGGTGACGTTATTATACGATGAACAGACATGTTTTTTTTATAGCTACGGCCTGTGGAGTCACCGGTCTGGCTCCCCTGGTGTTCTCTGAAAGAAGTAACATGTTTACTTTTGTTTTGGTGGCCCTGGTATCGCTGTTTATACAGGTTTACTGGCGGGATGTAGTGGTGCAGCTGTTAATTGTTAGAGGCATTTACGCCAATAAAATTGGCGATCAACAAAAATTAAAAAATGCTTATTTAAAAATTTATAAATTAATGCCTCATAGTTTCGCCGGTAAAATGTCTATGGGTGTAATACATTCTTTGCGGAAAAATTGGGAACAGGCAGAATCTTTTTTCCGGCAGGCTCTGTACTTGCGGCCGGGAAATATTTATGTATCTTTAAATCTATCGGTGGTGTTGCTCCAAAGTGAACGTTTCCAGGAAGCGGTTAAGCTGCTGAAAGCGTTGTTATTTGCTTACCCGCGTTCGGTCATGGCTTATAAGTTACTGGCCGAAGCTTATTACCGGCTGGGGGAACCGTATGATGCCAGAAATTGCCTGCTGGTGGCCAGATTAATCGACCGGAACGACCCTGATATTGAAAAATTTTTAACTACTCTGGAAAAGGAACTTCAAGATGCAGCATAATATTGAGCATTATATATTACTTATGCTTTCCTCTTTAAGTGAAACACCCCTTATAATGGCCCGCTCGCCGAAGCGGTCCTTTATTTTATCGCATGCCCGGGCTAGTTTAGACAGGCGTGTTCTTTCGCCGAATATATCAGGCTGAAAATGTGCCCGCTTAATTAGATTGCTCAGGGTGATTCCCACCAGCCTTACCGCCCACGTTTCATGCCAGTGCTTGTGTAAAATACGGCACGCGATATGGTAAATTTCGTCGGGCAGGTCGGTATAGTCATTCATGCTTAATGACCTGGACAAAAACCGCAGCTGGGTGTCCCGCAGTGTTAAAACCACAGTACGTCCCATATAGCCGCCCTGGCGTACGCGCCGGGCCACTAGCTCGCATAGCTCCAAAAGTACCACCTTGATGTTGGTAAAACCAACCAGGTCTCGGGGGAGCGTCTTTTGCTGGCCGATGCTTTTGGAGGCATCCAGGGAAGTGGGCACTACCGGGCTATGGTCAATGCCATTGGCGCAAAGCCAGAGCATATACCCGTTTTTGCCCCACCGTTGTTGTAAAATGGGCAGTGGAAAATTAGCCAGGTCACCGATAGTGCGTATGTTAAGATAGCGGAGGTGTTTTTCATACCTGGGGCCGATGCCGAATAATTCCCGGACTGGTTGGGGCCAGAAAACCTTTTTAAAGTCATCGATGCTTTCCAGTATTGTCAAACCGTCGGGTTTTTGTACTCCGGCAGCCATTTTGGCAGCCAGTTTGTTGGGGCCGATGCCGATGCTGCATAATACGTCCACCTCGGATTTGATGCGTTCCTTTAGCTGACTGGCTATGTTCCTGGGGGTGCCCCGGAGGTGCAGTACCCCGGTCAGGTCGGCAAAGGCCTCGTCGATGGAGAATGGCTCCACCAGGTCGGTGATGTTCCTCATTATGCCCAGTATGCGGCTGGAAATGTCTATGTACAGCTGGTAATCCGGCCGGAAGAAATAACCGTCGGGACATAGCTGCCTGGCTTCATGCACCGGCATTCCTGTTTTTATACCACGGGATTTAGCCGGGTAAGATGCGGCCAGTACAATGCCGGTTCTTTTGGTAGGGTCGCCGGCCACTATCACTTCCAGACCTTGCAGTTCCGGCTGCACTGCCTGGTGGCAGCTGGCAAAAAAACTGTTCATATCGGCCAGTAAAATTGCTCTTTCCATAAGCCCCCCCAAACAAGCGTTTGGGATAATTGTAAAGCTGCTTGTTGCAATAGTCAAGTGGCTATAAATGGTTAACAACGCCCAACGGTTAATGCATTGGGCGTTGTTTATCATGATAACGTTGTCAGGGTTTCGGCTGTATTTGCAGTTTTTCTCCCAGAGCGGCAAAGCGGTCTACCCAGGCCCGGGTGTCCTTGTCTCCTTGCTCTGCTTTTCTCCGTAGATAGGGGTAAAAGTCATGCAGCAGCCGGTAGTAAATATTTTGTATCTTCCATAAATCTACTTCAAAGGGCAGTGCATGAGCAAGACCGGTCATAGTGTCCAGGTTGCCCAGCAGTGCCAGGTTCGTTGGGTCAGCATACAGGCTTTGAGCCGTTCTTTCCATATTTGCTTTTAATACATAGCACAGGCTGATGTCATCCAGTTTAATGTCCAGAATTTTAGCTTCATTAAATAAAGTATTGATGTGCTCAATATTCGGTTCTGCCTCGGCAAAGGTACGGCGCAGTTCGGCGTTCAAGCTTAGGTCGGCGGCACACAACATGGCTTGGGGTAGGGGTATGCCTAAGTCCTTCAAAAATCGCATTAGTGTAGCATGGTGCTGGTAAATTTGTTTATAATCACCTTCCATTTCCTCCAGCGTGGTGTTCAGTATTTTACTTAATATTTTACGCTGCCGGTCACGGAATAGCTGTTTTAAAGAGAAAAATGATCCATTTTCAAAATGCCGGCCCAATATTTGGATGACCCTGTGAAAATCAGCCCGGTTAAAGGCATCGGTTACTTTTTGCAGTAACTTACGATAGTGCTGTTCGTTGGTAAATGCCTGCACGCTGCAGCTGACATTATGCATTGCGAAATAAATTGCTCCGTAGCTCAGAGTAGTCGATTCCCGTGTTACCATTGAAGTTACCCGTACTTTGCCCAGGGTTAACTTAGTGGTGCCCGCCTCCGTTGTGTGCTTATCCAGTTGTTCTACATCATAACAAAAAATTTGGGTATGCCGTCCGTATTTTTCGAACAGCGAGCAGATGGCATAATGTCCGCCTACCTTTGATAAATCCACCATGGCCGGTGTTATTTTATTATTATATATATAGGCGCCGTCCTGGTATTGGGGGTCGTTGCTTTTGGCCCTGGCCAGCATTTCCAAAAACAATGGCTCAAGGGGGATTTCAAATATTTCTCCGGCCAGTTGGATTACTCGCCGGGCATATTGGAGTACTTGTATCGTTTCAATGCCTGAAATGTCGTCGAAAAACCAGCCGCAGCTGGTGAACATCAGCATGGCATGCCGTTGCATTTCCAGCAGTTTAAGCGCCGTCACTTGTTCTACGGCATCCAGTGTATGGTCGGCGTGTTTGGCCAGAAACCGTTCCACGTTCTCCGGGGAACGGTCTAAAACCACGCTGATATAATCCTTGCGGGTCGCCCAAGGATCTTTGAATAGTTGGCCGGCGTGTTTTTCGTATTCAGGAGTTATGCTGTCGCGAAGCCAGTTCAACGCCCTGCGCAGCGGAGCCCGCCAAGCCTGGGTCCAGCCCTGTTTGGTGCCGGTATGGCAGCCGCAGTCAGCCTGCCACCGTTCCACCCCGTGAGCGCAGCTCCAGGCGGTATGTTCTTTGATTTCCACTTCATGGGTGGGGGGGAACATGGCCAGGAACTCGCCGTAGTTGGTAATGCGGGCCAGCTTATTGGATTCTATATATTCCAGGGCATACGCCAGTGCCATTTCACCATGCCGGTGGTGGTGACCATAGGTTTCGCCGTCAGTGGCGATGTGTACCAGCTGGGGACGGTCGCTTTTTTCGGAAAAACCGCTTAGCAGCCGGTGTGCGAAATGTTCACCGTTGGACAGCAGTCTCTCAAAGGCTACGGCCTGGGAAATAGGACCATCATAAAAGAAAATATTAATCTGGCGTCCTGTTTCGGGCAGGCGCAGCAGATAGGGCATGGTGGGGTCAATACCCTCTGAGCCCACTTCTCGCCAATCGCCTCCGATAGGACGCACACGCCTGGCCTGGTAGGGTGACAATATCGTGAAGCCGATACCTTCTTGTGCTAGTATATCCAATGTTTCCAGGTCCACCGCAGTCTCGGGCAACCACATGCCCTCGGGCCCCCGCCCAAAACGATATTTAAAATCCTCGATGCCCCACCGCACCTGGGTATATTTATCACGACGGTTGGCCAGGGGCATAATCATGTGGTTATAAGCCTGGGCTATAGCCGAACCGTGTCCGGAAAAAGTCTGGCGGCTGGCCCGGTCAGCTTCGATGATCCCCTGGTAAACTTCGGGATCACTGGTTTCCAGCCAGTCCAGCAGTGTGGGACCGAAATTAAAGCTAATTCGGGAATAATTATTAAATATTTTCCTGATCAAGTTTTTCACGTTTAAAATACGAGCCGCGGTATTGGGCGCGTAGCACTCGGCATTAATGCGCTCGTTCCAGTCGTGGTAGGGATAAGCCGAATCCTGAAGCTCAATGGCTTCCAGCCACGGGTTTTCCCGGGGCGGCTGGTAAAAGTGGCCGTGTATGCATAGAAAACGATCCATTTAAATCCTCCTAATCAGGGGTCAGGCTTAAACTTTCTTAACCTAACAGCATTATTTTAATACCCTACCCTTCCTTAACCGGTTAATCTCTTGCAATAATTTTAACACTCCGGGTAGCCGGGTGAATTCTTCGATATCCCGGCGGGCCTTGCGCCGCCAGTTGGGATATTCTTGCGTGGTGCCGGGGATGTTCTGGGGTGCCGTTTCCAGCCATAGATCTTCCATATTTACCAACAGTACCCGCGCCCGGCTTGCGGCCAGGTGTTTTAAACACCCCTTAAAAACCTTGCGTTGATTGCTGGTGGGAGCCGCCAGCCAGCCTTTGCGAAATAAAAAACGGGATATTCCCAGGCGGTTGCGTCGGTCTTCCTGACTCCAGTAAGCTGCGAAGGGTGGCATATCGTGGGTGTTTAGCGCGGCCAGGGAGCGGGCCGGGGGGGGATGTGGGCCCTGGCTGGGTATCTGCCTGATCTCAAAAGGCAGAATATGCATCCTATAAATCTTGTGCCGGTCCATGGATGCCCGGACGTGCGGTGAGACGGTGCCCAGATCCTCGCCTACAAGAAGCGTCTGGTGGCGATGTGATTCCAGGGCTAATATAGCGTAAAATTCCTCGGCCCGGTATTTGACGTACACTCCGTCCCGGGCCGCTAAACCCCGGGGTATCCAGAATAGGCGGTGTAAGCCCATTACATGGTCCAGGCGTAGTATGCCGGCGTGCTGCATGTGATGGCGCAAAGTTGCGATGTAGTACCGGTACCCCTGTTGTCTGATCCCTTCGGGGTGCAGCGGTGGGAATTCCCAGTTTTGCCCCGCGGTATTTAGTTGATCCGGTGGTGCACCGCAATCCGCCTCTCTGGCAAAAGCCTTTCGCTCACGCCAAACTTCATATCCCGCGCGGTGTACCCCCAGAGGCAAATCGAGATACAGCCCGGGTCCCCGTTTCCGGGCCTGCTTGGACAGGGCGTCAATTTGTTCGTGGGCCAGCCACTGTACATATAAGTGGTAGCGTTCTGTAGATGGTGCGTAATTCCCTGCTTGGAGTACGCCATTATACATTCGTTGGGGCCACCTTGACCAAATAGCGTGCTGTTTTTCCATGGTGGCACGAAAACGGGCGTAATCCCGGGCCGCCGGGTTAGCGGATATCCAGCTTTGCAGCGCGGCTTCCCTACCTGGTGTTCCAGAGCAGTACCGGGCCAGCAGCTCAAGAATTTGGCGTTTTACTGCCATACCCCAGCGGTAATCCACCAGGGGAGCGTTGTGCAATGCGGCGATTTCTTTTTGCAAGGCTTGTGATTTAAGTAAATCCCGTGCCGGCTGGCATAGTTTAAGCTCCGGAATAGCGTTTAAATTAAGGTAAAACTCATTCCAAAACAGGCGGCTGGCAGGCGAGTAAGGACTAGGGGAGAAGGGCTCATCCAGAAAGGCGGCCAACAGCGGCAGTGTGCCCACCGTGTTGCCACCCAGTCCCTGGGTCCAGCGCAGCAATTGCTCCAGATCGTTAATGTCCCCGGCCGCCCAACTATGCTTGGAGCGTAATGCATAAAGGGGCATGAAAACCCCCCACAGGCGTTTCGTGGTTTCGTCCGGGGGTAAATAGGCTTTTGGCGGCGCGGCAATGATCATTGACTGACATTTAAAGCCCGGCATGGTTATAAAGCATTGATGATAACCTTGGGGCATTTTGCCAGGCAAAGGTAGTTGCTTGACCTGGTAATCAACGCTTTCTATCGTGGTTCCTGCCACCGGGGGCAGCTGTGCCAGGTCAAACGTCCATTCCTTTGTGGTGCCCCTTTCTATCTTTAGCCGGCAATTAACCCGGCTATTACTCAAATTCGCTGGTAGGCGAAGCTCAATATGCACGGGCTGTCCTTCCCAGGCCACCGTTACTGGTTCACAGCAGCGTTGCCACTGCTCTAGATGACTCTGCCGCAGAGCGTCCGGCACATCATCCGGTCCGGCCAACGGGGCACCCAGCGCCTGCAGCGTGGCCAGCAGCGCTTGTTCCGATACCTGGCGGCGTTGCCCGCCGGCATCCCGGTAGGTCGTTTGCAGCCCGTATATTTGGGCTAGCTCACGCAATGCGTCATTCTGCCAATCCAATCACTTCTCCCCCATCTTTAAAACACCATTATATTGCCATTTTCAGATGTATATAAATATGAATGTCCAATGTCTGCAATTGATACTTAATTGTATAATTTTACCTCATCTTAACGTCAGCCCACAAGGTGGGAATTGGGCTATCTCGGGCTGTACCCTCGCGATCACGTATATTTTAAATAACCTTAGTTTATTCCCACAATATATTACAAATCTAATTAATTTGTTTATTCTCCGGTATGCAAACTACCGCTTATTGTATGCAATTTTGTTGTCTTTAAACAATATAATCTTCACGAGATCAAAAAAGTGAACCATTATATGAAGACTTATGACTGAACGTTCCCATCCAGGGGATGAATTGACTGAGGTAATTAGGCATATGGACCCCGCTTTGTTACGCGATTTGCTTCAGAAAATTACACATTAGTGAAGACAGACGCGCCACCCGTTATTTCAGGGTGGCGCTTGCATATATTTTGTTCTTTTATGTTATTTCTACGAAGCCAAATAGGTAATCTACCAGTATCCTGCGCCTCTTTGGAAGCACTGGAACCGTCCCTCTGCTTCCCTACAGTACAGCCTTTTTGAATTCCTCAATGCCGATGCGGTCGATGAAACGGGCAGTTCTTTCCTTTTTATTGGCGTTGGCGGCGTAATACTCAAAACATTTTTTAGCCAGGGCGATTACTTCCTCGGTGCTTAAATTTTCTGCGATAACGTCACCGATACGGGCGCGGGCACCTGAATTGCCGCCAAAAATGACGGTCCAGCCTGATTTTTTGCCGAAGGCGCCAAAATCTCTAACATAGCCCTCTCCGCAGTTCATGGGACAGCCTGATATGCCAATCTTGGCTTTGGCGGGCATCTCTAGACCGACAAAAATTTTTTCCAATTCTCCGGCCAATCCCAGTGAATCCTGCATGCCGAAGCGGCATACGGCTGTTCCCGGGCAGGCTTGTACATAATGTACACAAAGTTCCACGGCGGGACCCACATCCAGCCCTAATTCCTGCCAGACTTCATCAACAATTTCAGGCTTCAGGCCCACCAGTGCAAGTCGCTGGGCCGAGGTTATTTTTATGATGGGAATTTGGTATTTGCGGGCCACTTTGGCTATATTTTCTAGGATTTCGGGAGTGACCAAGCCCATGGGTGTTCTGGGTACAATAGCATAGGTTTCCTTATCGCGCTGAATAAAGGCTCCTTTTGGCTCGTTTGCCATAATTATTCCTCCCTTTGTAGATATTTAAATTATTTTGCGGTTATGGTATATTCCAGATAACAATCATTTTTTCCTGCTCAAATGGCGAAATTTTACTTTGGAGTTTCTTATACTATAATTGAATGGGTGATACACATGAGTGATTTAGGACTGATGTATACCGGCAGGGAAATATCGCCGGATGATTTTTTCAACCGGCTGGCTCGTTTTGTGGCCGTGTTGCGCAGCATGGGGCTGAACACTGGCACTGCGGAGCTGAACGATGCGGCCCGGGCCCTGGCTGCGGTGGATGTGCTGGACCGGGAACAGTTTCGCCTGGCCCTGCGAGCCACTTTGACCAAAAGACAGCGGGATGCCCGGATATTCGACCTGGCTTTTGATTTGTTTTTTGCCCCGGATCAGGCAAAAGAACAGCGCCGCCGGCAGGAAGCGGAGGAGACGGCCAGGCAGGAACAATTAATGGAAGAGTTCGCCAACGAGCTTAAGGAGGGAATATCCCGTAGCGGAGGTGATTGGGCCGGCGGAGCTACGGAACAGCTCAACTTAACTGATGAGCAGCTGCAAACCTATGCTCGCTTACCTGAAAAAGAGCGGCAAAGAATAGGTGATATGTTGGAGAATTACCGGGGTAACCCGGTAAATGACCCGTCCAACTTGATTGCCCAGGTGGTGGAAGCATCACTGGATTACTGGCGCTATCACCTGAACAGGCAGGATGAAGAACAAGGTAAGGCTAGGATGCAGCAGCAGGTGCAATATACCGGCGACGAAGCTGTGGATGAGGTGGTGCGTGCAGTGTCCCGGGGGCTGGCAGAGGAACCCGAGGAGTCTTTGCTGGAGAGGGACATGCGTACCATAAGCGAGCAGGATATGCCTAGAGTGACCGTACTGCTGCGGAAAATGGCTGTGCAGTTGGCCACCGGCCTCTCCCGTCGTTACCGGAGCAGTCGCAAGAAGCAAAACATTGATATCCGGCGTACCGTGCGGGGCAGTGTGCAGTACGGTGGTATACCACTATACCTGCGCTACCGCAGTAAGCGGGTGCAGAAGCCTCGTTTGCTGCTGATTTGCGATGTCTCTGCTTCCATGGCCATGTACGCCAGGCTTATTGTGCAGTTTCTATACGGTCTGGCCGATGTGGTACGGGATATTGAGACATTTATTTTTTCCGAGGATTTGGAGCGGGTCACACCTCAATTGCGTAGAAATATGGGCTTTGCCGGTACCATGTCAGCTATTATGGCCCAAAGCAAGCAGTGGGGTAAAACCACTAACCTGGCCCAATCACTGCGCACATTTATGAAGTACTATGATCACCTGCTGACCAAAAATACCTATGTAATTATTGTCAGTGACACCAAAACTCAGCAGCCTGAAAATACCGCCCGGCAGCTGGAGGAAATGAAAAGGCATGTTCGGGATGTGCTTTGGTTGAACACTTTGCCCCACAATCAGTGGCGGGATGTGCGCACAGTAGCCCTGTTCAGTCAAAAGGTGCGCATGCTGGAAAGTAACACCCTGACGCAGCTGGAGCGGTCGCTGCATAAAGGGGTCAGGCTTTAACTTTGTTAAACTTAATACATTTAGCGTTGTTATTCATATATATAACAGTAGACTAATATTACATTATTTTATGACCTTCCAATAGCAGTGACAGGGTACGGTCATTTATCAATTGTTCAAATTACAGCACTGTAGGATCATTCTTAGTAATGACTTATTTTCATGTTAGCCAAAAGCCAGGAGGTGTGATGTCTGGTTCTAGCCGTCCTTGGAATATGGTACGGATAAACCAGGTCGATATGAAAAATATACTGGTAACCGGCGGTGCCGGGTACATTGGAAGCCATGTGGTGCAGGAGTTGTTAAAGCGGGATTACACGGTGGTGACTCTGGACAACTTGAGTAAAGGCCACCGGGGAGCTGTGGTCGGCGGGGTGTTCGTGCAAGGGGACTGTGGCAATAGCATGCTGGTTGGTGAACTGGTCAAACAGCACCAAATTAACGCTGTGGTACACCTGGCTGCGGACAGCCTGGTGGGGGAATCCATGACCAGGCCGGATAAATATTGTCGCAATAACTTGGGTAATGGCATAGAATTCTTAACGGCGCTGGTTGATGCTGGAGTACGGCAGTTTATACTTTCATCCACTGCGGCGGTGTATGGAGAACCGGAGTATACCCCCATTGATGAGGCCCATCCCACCCGCCCGGTTAATGTGTACGGCGGTACCAAGCTGATGCTGGAGCAAATTCTCGGCTGGTATGAGCATGCCTATGGTTTGCGGTTTGTTGCCCTGCGTTATTTTAACGCTGCCGGTGCCGATCCGGGTGGAAACATAGGTGAAGACCATAATCCGGAAACCCATTTGATTCCACTGGTGATGCAGGCGGCCCTGGGAAAACGCGAAAAGGTGACGATTTTGGGTACTAATTACCCAACCCCTGACGGCACCTGTTTGCGTGATTATATCCATGTATCCGATCTGGCTGTGGCCCACGTACTGGCGTTGGAAGCGCTTCAGGCGGGCGAACCGTCTGCGGTGTATAATCTGGGCAATGAGCAGGGTCATTCGGTGCGCGAGGTGGTGGATACCGTGCGCCGGGTGACAGGCCGAGATTTTACCGTGGAGGAAGGCCCGCCCCGGGAGGGTGACCCCGCAGTGCTGGTGGCCAGCTCGCGCAAAATCAAAGATTGTTTAAAATGGCAACCGCGCTACGGTGAATTGGAGGAAATTGTACGTACAGCCTGGGCGTGGCACAGCAACCACCCGGATGGCTACCAATCTTAAGGTAGTATCATAGAACCGGCATAAATAGAGAGCATTTGATAGGTGCCGGGTGTTGAAAGGTTGAAAAATCTAAAACTTTCAACCTTTCAACACCCGGCACCAAAGCCTACCTTTTCGAACACTTACTATTAGTTAATTTTTTTTTCTAATACACATGTTTTATTTGGTTTTCCAAAGCAGGATTGGTGAGAAGGGTGTGGAATTGGAGGTTAGACGTTATTTTAGCAATCTTGTAAACCCCAGGTCACGATATACAGCGGTGTTTTAAAGTTTGGCGGGGAGTTGGGTTATTTGGATAAAATTGATTTATGGTTGCCTGATGGTAGTAAATATCAAATAGATAACAAACCAGGCCTGACTTATATCATCGGGCCCAACGGCACCGGCAAGTCTTACGCACTAAAAAGATTTGCACAGGCGAATCTTAATGATGCGCTATATATCTTACCTACCCGGGATGATGTCCGGCGTAATTTAACGCCTGTGGTGCGGCGGGAGGAGGAAGAGTTTTTCCGTGGGTGGCTGGTTTACGACCAGATTTGCCGATATTGGAGCCGGGCGG
>JGI2924J29684_1077762_pt1 | contig 22086 bp, 20 predicted proteins | sample BenlonsequencITS_FD_29684 | JGI IMG/M metagenome (IMG submission 29684)
CCGTCCGGACGGACGATACGCGGAAGTACGATTACCGCGTCTTTCAGAACGAACCGCAGCTGATCCGGCGCTATATCCGCGGACGGCGGGCCTACGTGCTGCGCGAACTCGGCCGTCTGTCCGGCAGCAGACGGACGCGCGTCCGCCGTGCGGGAAAAGCCGCGCGCGTTGCCGCTGTGCGGCAATCCGCGACGCGGGAATAGCCGCTCAGCCCGCCAGTTTGCGGCGGATGAACAGCCAGCCCGCCAGCGGAGCGGCGCCGACCGCGAGCAGCAGCCAGGCGAGCGCGGCGGTCGACTGCACTTGCGAGACGACGGACAGATAGATGACGAGGCCCAGCACCCGGCCGGCGATCAGGCCGGTCTCCCGCAGCACGATCAGCTCCTCGCGCCGCTTCACGCCTTCGTCCGTCTTGCCGATCAGATCGAATACGGCGGACGTCATCGGAATGACATACAGCGGCATGAACAGTGCCGTACCGATGCCGGCGATAAGCAGCGCCGTGTACCCGACGTCCGCCAGCAGAATGGCCGTCATGCCGGATACGCTTGCCGCGCCCAGCAGCATGGCCGCGCGGCGGAATCGCGGGCGAAGCAGCCGGCCGGCCAGCCAGAACGACAGGAGCGACGTCAGCGACGTCCAGAAGGTGTAGTTGCCGAGGCTCTGCTCCCGCCCTGTCGCGAAGTAGACAAGCAGTCCGAGCAGAAACAGGTACACGCCTTCCCTGAGGCCCTGCGCGGCGAGCGCCGGCACCGCGGATCTCCATGGATTGCCCCGCTGCCGCAGCTGGCTTGTGCCGTAGGACCACGCGAATGTCCCGTCTGAACGCCTCCGCTTCAGAAAAAAACTGAGCACCGCCGCGGCCGCGAACATTGCGAGCGACACCGTGAACACGATCCGGTACCCTTTGATCCCGCCCGACAGACTGATGAACGTCCCCGACAGCCACGGAGCCGTCATGCCGGCGAGCGAGCCGAGCAGTCCGGCCCAACCGTTGAATCGGTCGCGGCTTTCGGGCTCCGTAATCTCGAAATAGACGACGTTGTAAGCGAGCCAGAACAGGCCGACGGCGAGTCCGTTCAATGCGCCGAGCCATGCCGCCCACCGGCTGGCGGCATTTCCGAGCAGCAGGACGGACAGATAGAAGAGTGCCGAGCAGACGAGTCCCGCCCTGAGGGCGATCATTTTGTCATGCCGCTTGGTCCACGCGCCGGCAAGCCAGAACGCGCAGCCGGATGCGAGATGCTGCGCCAGGGTGAACCAGCCGATGAGCGCGAACGACTGGCTGGCCTTCCACAGATAGACCGGAACGAACGTGCCGGACAGCGCACCCGCCGCCGCATACATCCCCTGCACCGCCAGCAGGAGAACCGCCTGCCGGCCCAGCGCCGCGGATGGCGTCCGCGTTGCGCCGCCGGACATCCATCCCGCCGACGCATGCGGCTTGCGCGCAGCTTTCGCCATATTCCCTGCAGACATGATTTTGCCCTGCGCCATCGCCAGCCTCCCGCAAGACTTGAATCTCCCCTAAGTTGCCCGTATGGACGGGGAGACATGTCTTGCAGAATCTGACATTGACGCAGGGCAATGGAGGTTTGCCGTCAATCTTCGCCTTCCAGATTGCCGAGCAGACGCTCGCGGTCGTCCGGAGCGAGCCGGCTGTGCGCGTGATGGCAATTCGGACAGATATACCAGACCAGCCGGAACGGGGCAGGCAGAATCGCGCGCTTCACCGCCGGAGGCACGGCGGGCTCCCAGCCTGCCGCACCCACGGTCTGCGTGCCCGCTTCAATCATGTATTCCCGGCAGGACGGGCATTCCGGCACTTCCAATTGCTCGTTCAGGATCGCTTCGAGCTTCCCTTCCAGCGCGATCAGGCGCAGGTTGACCGGACGGAAGCTGTCCATATCCATGTCGTCCGAAAGCCGGCTGCGAATTGCCGCGCCTTCCGCGCGCGCGCTCTTCGCACCGTCTCCGCCGCTTCCGTCTTCCGCATCGTCATCGCGTTCGATTTCAACGTTCAGCGTCCGGTAATCGCCGAGTTCGTTTTCACAATAAGGGCAGACGTTCTCCGGTCCGGTCTCTTCGTCCCAGGTAATCTCCGTCTGGCACCACGGACATACCGTCGATTGCTCCATCTGATTCGATATCCTCCCTGGCGCTCCGGCCGGCCGCAAGCCGCCGGGCTTAAGTTACATCAAATACAGCACGCCCAGAATGATGAAAATTGCCGCGATGACCAGCAGCGTTCCCCACAAATATTTCACGCTTGCTCCTCCTCGCCGGCGCGCTCAGGACAGCACGGTCGCGCCGATGACGTATGACAGCGAAATCGAGATGATCATGGCGATAAATCCGACCGCCCGATTGTCCCGCTTGATCTCGTCGTCGATCCGAAAGACGGGCGTCAGAAACTCGAACACAAAATAGGCGGCCAGCAGCAGCACGAAGCCGAAAGCCGCCCATACGAGCGACTGGTACAGCGAATCGCCGGCCTGGATCGAGAAGCGGAACAGGTTGCAGATGCCGAAAATTTTGCCCCCCGTCGCCATCGCCACCGCCAGGTTGCCGTTCTTGATCTCGTCCCACGTATTGTACCGCACCGCGAATTCAAAGCAGAAAAGGAAGACGATCAGGGCCAGGATCGCGACCGAAAAAAAGGCGATGGAAGCAAAATACGCATTGTCAAGCCAACGGTCCAACGCTTGATCCATCGGGGATCATCCTCCCTTCTTCAGCCCGAAGGGCGCCTGGATTTCTATTTCAGTTCGGCGACGGTGACGCCGTTTCCTCCCTCGCCGTACGCGCCGTCGCGGAACGACTTGACGAGGCGGTGCCTGCGCAGGAAATCGCGGATGCCCGAACGGAGCACGCCCGTTCCCTTGCCGTGGATGATGGTGACCTGCCCGAGATTCGCAAGGTACGCTTCGTCGAGGAAGCGGTCGACCTCCAGAATCGCGTCCTCCAGCGTGCTGCCGCGCAGATCCAGTTCCATGCGCAGGTCGCCCTTCGTGCGCTTGAGGCTTGCCGCCGCCTGCGGCTGTTTCGGCTGCGGCGGCTGCTTGATCCGCTCCAGATCGGACAGGGCGACTTTCATCTTCAGGATGCCGATCTGGACGAGCGCTTCCGTCTCGCCCGTCTCCAGCACGACGCCCTTCTGGTTCAGGCTGATCACCGTCACTTCGTCGCCCGGTTCAACCCGGACCGGCTTCCGGGCAGCGCCCTGCGCCGACGGCTTCGGCGTGAGGTCCGGAATCGCCTCGTCCAGCCGGCGCCGCGCCTCGATCAGCTTGTGTTCTTTCACCGACGCCGCTTCCTCAAGCGCCATCCGCCTGAGGTCCGCGATGATCGCTTCCGCTTCGCGGCGCGCCTTCGCCACCGCTTCGCGCGCTTCTTCCTGCGCCTTCGCCAGCATCCGGTCGCGCTGCTGCTCGAACTTGCGCAGTTCGGCGGCATGCCGCTCCTTCAGCCGTTCCATCTCGGCGCGCAGCGACTCCGCGGTCTGACGCTCCGCTTCCGCGCTCTGCCGGTCTTCTTCGAGCGACGCGATCATGTCCTCGACGCGCCGGTCGTCCTCGCTCACTTCGCCGCGGGCGCGCTCGATGATCGACCGCGGCAGGCCGAGCCGCTCGGCGATGGCGAACGCGTTGCTTCGGCCCGGCACGCCGACGAGCAGCCGGTAAGTCGGGCTGAGCGTCTGGACGTCGAATTCCATGCTGGCATTGATGATGCCCTTGCGATTGTAAGCATACGCTTTCAGCTCGCTGTAATGCGTCGTGGCGACGATCCGGCAGCCAAGCCGGTGGATATGTTCCAGAATCGCGATCGCCAGCGCCGAGCCTTCCGCCGGATCGGTGCCGGCGCCGAGCTCGTCGAGCAGCACGAGGCTCTTCGGCGTCATCTCCCGCAGCATGCGGATGATGTTCGTCATGTGGCCGGAGAACGTGCTCAGGTTCTGCTCGATGCTCTGTTCGTCGCCGATGTCGGCGTAGATGGCGTCGAATACGCAGAGCTGGCTGCCGTCGTCCGCCGGCACGAACAGCCCGGACATCGCCATCAGGCTGAGCAGGCCGATCGTCTTGAGCGTGACCGTCTTGCCGCCCGTGTTCGGCCCGGTGATGATGATCGCCGTATAGGAATTGCCAAGTTCCACATCCAGCGGTACGACGGATTCCGGCGGAAGCAGCGGATGGCGGCCGCGCTTCAGCTTGAGGAAGCCCCGGTCGTTCATCCGCGGCAGCGACGCCCGCATCTCGCGCGCAAGCCGCGACTTGGCGAACGCAAAGTCGAGCTGCCCGAGCAGCTCAAGATTCGCCGCCAGATCGTCGGCGTGCTCCGCCGTTTCGGCCGTCAGGCGCAGCAGGATGCGTTCGATCTCCCGCTCCTCGGCCATCTTAAGTTCGCGCAGCTTGTTGTTCATCTGCACGATCGACTCCGGCTCGATGAACAGCGTCGCTCCGGAACCGGACTGGTCGTGCACGATGCCGCCGAAATGTCCGCGGTATTCCTGCTTCACCGGGATGACGAACCGGTCGCCGCGGATCGTGATGATCGCGTCCTGCAACATTTTCTGTACGGAAGGCGAGCGGACAAGCTGCTCGAGCTTCTCGCGGATCCGCGCTTCGCCGCCCCTGAGTTCCCGGCGGATCGCCGCCAGTTCCGGGCTGGCCTGGTCGACGACATAAGCCTGTTCGTCGATGCATCGGGCGATCGACTCTTCGAGCGCGCGATGCTCGGTCAGCTGCCCGGCCAGCCCGTGAAGCAGCGGCAGCGGGTGATCTTCGTGAATCTGCGCGATATGGCGTTTCACCAGCCGGCCGCCGCGCGCCGTCGACGCGATCTCCAGCAGTTCCGCCGGATTCAGCTTGCCGCCGATTTTCGCCCGCTTGAGCGCGGCGCGGACATCCGCGATGCCGCCGAACGGAGGCGCTCCTTTCAGCCGCTCGGCGGCGGATGCCTCGTCCGTCGCCTGGAGCCTGAGCTTTACTTCTTCGAGATCGCTGCTCGGTTCAAGCCGGCCGCACAGGTCTCTGCCGAGCGAAGTCGCGGCCTGTTCCATGAGCCGTTCGATGATTTTGTGATATTCCAGGATGTGCAATACTTTGCCGTCCAACCCGCCACAACTCCTCTCAGCCCACTATTATAGCCGAAGCGCTGGCCGCGCGCCATTTTGCCCATGCAAAACCTGCCAAACATGAACCCTCCGAATGCGGGAACACTAACCCCGAGCACTTTAAGCGGCACCCACGCAGCCATTTCGCATTTGAGGAGGAGAGTGCCATGAACATCATCGGAACCGTCGTTCGTTTCGTCGTCGCCGCGCTGGTGCTGATGGTGGTGGATTGGATCGTTCCCGGATTCAGCGTCGGCGGCTTCTGGAGCGCCTTGCTTCTGGCCATCGTAATCGCTGTGCTCGGCTGGATTGTCGAAGGCCTGTTCGGCAAGAAAGTCACGCCGTTCGGGCGGGGCATCGTCGGATTTCTCGCCAGCGCGGCGGTCATCTGGCTCGCCCAGTTCATCGTCGGCAATGTGGAAGTGTCCTGGCTCGGCGCCATACTTGCCGCGCTTGTCATCGGGATCATCGACCTGTTCATCCCGATCAGTTCGCCGTACGAAGCGGGCAAAAAATCCTGACGCCGCGGCGCATGCAGTCGCGCAGGGCCGCGCCGCAAGCAGCTTTTCCACACAGGAAAAGCTGTTTTTGCGTTCACGATTTGTTCAATCTTCATCCATAAGTTTGTCACGTCCCGTCCCGAAAAATCAGTTACAATGATTAATGTCACAATACACGAAAAAAAAAAATGGGGTTTTGACCCTTCGGAGGGATACGGGATGCGGACACGAAACTTTGCGGTCATGGCTGCAGCGGTCGTGCTGGCCGGCCTGCTGGCAGCGTGCGGAGGCGGCAAGAACGGGGGAAGCGCGCCGGGCATCGTCATCGACGAATCGAACCAGACGAAAGCGGACAGCGTCATCGAGGTCAAGGCGAGGAACTTCGAATTCGACCAGACCGAATACCGGGTGAAAACCGGCGCCGTCAAGTTTCACTTCGTCAGCGAAGAAGGGGTTCACGGCATCCGGATTCCGAAGACCGGCATCGAGCTCAGGGACGGTCAGACGGTTACGGTTACCTTCGAAAACCCGGGCGAATACGAGATCGTCTGCAACATTCCTTGCGGCACCGGCCATTCCAAGATGTTCGCGAAGCTGATCGTCGAGGCGTGAAGCAAGAGGCGGCGGGAGCGAACCTGCACCGTTTATTGATCGCAAGTTTAACCTGAATAAGCGAAGGTTTTTCGCCTATTTTCCGGAAACGGTGAATTTTCGGCCGTCGTCCGGAGAATAGGCGAAGTTTTTTTCGTCTATTTCCCGGATTTCCGCTTGAAATTTCTCTGTCTTGAAAGAAAATGGCCCATCGGGAACCCGGGATTCCGGGATTCCCGACCGGCCATATTCATTACCCGTTCGATTCGATGAGTTCGATCCATTCGTTGAATTCGTTCTGCAGCTTCGCGTATTCGTCCTGCAGCCGGACGTGCTCGACGTTCAGCCGGTCGTAAGCTTCCTGCAGCTCCGCGATCCGGCTCTCGGCGCCGTCCTTCGCCTGCGCCAGCTGCCCCTCGATGGCCTCCAGCTTCTCGCGCAGCGCGTCCGCTTCCGCGCGGGCGCGTCCGGCTTCCGATTCGAACCTGGCTGCCCATTCGGCGGCGCGCGCATCCGCCTCCCGGCGCTCTTCCTCAAGCGCTTCGGCCCTGGCGCGCCAATCGGCCGCTTCGGAGGCCGCGGCTTCCAGCTCGCGGATCCGCTCCATCAGCCGCATCCCGCGTTCTTTCTGCTCGTCGCGGTCGCGGGTCAGGCGCTCGATCCGATCCTGCAGCTCGCGCAGCTTGCTTGCGCGTCCGGACGCTTCCTGCTCCAGCTGCCGGAGCCGGTTTCGCAACTCACCGGCGATGCGTTCAGCCTCTTCGGTCAGCTTGCGCTGCTCGCCCGTCTCGCGTTCCGCCGCTTCGGCCCGTGCGCGCAGTTCGGCAGCCTGCTGCTCGAATTGCGCTTCTCTCGCTTCCGCTTCCTGCCGCAGCTCGGCTTCCCGCTCCTCGTACATCCGCCGCCAGTCCGCCTCGGCGGCCGCCAGCCGCTGATCCGCTTCGCGCCGGCGCTGCGCCGCTTCCGCCTGCGCCTTCTGCCGTTCGGCGGCCATCTCCTGCTGCATGCGTTCGCGCTCCGCCCTGAGCCTCTCCAGTTCCGCCCGCGCCTCCGCGAGCTCCTGTTCCGCCTTCAGGCGCTTCGTTTCTTCCTGGCGCAGCTTGGCTGTCTCCTGGCGGAGGCGGATGACTTCGTCGGTCATATGGACGGCGGTGAGCACGGCAATCCGCGGCATGTCAAGCCGCGGGAATTGGCGCGCGAGCCGGTTCATATTGTCGTCGACCATTTCCGCCACGCGCCTGATATGGTCTGCGCTGGAATGGCCGGTCAGACGGTATTGATGCCCGAAAATGTCGACGGTCACCCTGGTGCGTTCGGCGTCCATGATCGGTGGTTCCTCCCTGTGTGATGCTGCAATCGGCGGAGCAGGCATTTTTGCAAGAATGCCCGTGACAAGCCGAAAGCCGCATCGAACATCTTCCGACAATACTTCGATGCGGCTTTCCCCGTTTCCTGCCTACTTGCGCAATTCTGCGCCGAAAGCCGACGCCAGACGGTCGACGACCGCGGCGTGGCGCCCGGCCGCTTCTTCATCCGTTAGCGTCCGCTCCGGATGGCGGTAGACGAGCGAGAACGCGACGCTCTTCTTGTCCGCGCCGAGCCGGTCGTCAACGTACACGTCGAAGACGCTGACCGACTCGAGCAGATCGCCGCCCGCTTCGCGGATGGCGGCGAGCAGGCTGCCCGCTTCGACCGAACGGTCGACCAGAACGGCGAGGTCGCGCTCGACCGATGGATAGCGCGGCAGCGGCTGCTGAATGATCGCGGTGTCCGCATGTTCGTAGAGCGGCTCCAGCGCCAGCTCGAAGACGTAGGTGTCGTCCAGCTCCTCTTGCAGCTGGACCGACGGATGCAGCTGGCCGACGTAGCCGATCAGCATTTCGCCGCTGCCGGTGTCGAGCAGCACCTTCGCCGACCTGCCCGGATGCAGATTGTCCAGTGCGGCCGCCTCGTAGCGGATTCGCCCGCTTACGCCGAGCAGATCAAAGATCGTCTCGACGACGCCCTTCGCGTCGTAGAAGTCGACCGGCTCCGCCTTCACGTTCCATTGCACGTCCGTCCGGCTGCCGGTGAGCAGTCCCGCGATCCGGTGGCGTTCCTGCGGCAGCCGCGTCAGCGTCTCTTCGTTCGTCAGGAAGACGCTGCCGATCTCGAATAATTTCAGATCGGTATTCTTCCGGTTCCGGTTGTAGATCGCGGCATCGATCAGGCTCGGCACGAGGCTCGTGCGCAGCTCGCTCCGGTCTTCGCTCATCGGCATCGCGACCCGGATCGGCACCGCGCCTTCGGCAAGCAGCGTGAACATGCGCGTGCGGGACGGATGCGTGAGCGAGTAAGTGAACGTCTCCTGCAGCCCCGCGTCGGCCAGCTTCGCCCGGAGCGCCCGGCGGATCGCCTGGGGACCGGTCAGCCTGCCGGCCGTCGTGCTGCCCTCGATCGCCGTCGACGGAATGTTGTCGTAGCCGTGGAGCCGCGCGACTTCCTCGATCAGGTCGACGTCGCGGGAGATGTCGCCGCGCCGGGTCGGCACCTTCACGGTGAAGACGCCGCCTTCGGATACTGCGGATTCGAATCCGAGCCGCGCGAAAATCTCCTGCACCTCGTCAGCGGTGAGCGACGTGCCGAGATGGCCGTTGATCTTCGCCAGCGTCACGCTGACGACGGCCGGCTCCGCCTCGCGCACGACGGCCTGAACGATGCCGTCAAGGACCGTTCCGCCCGCGTAGAGCGCCATCAGGGCGGCGGCGCGGTCGACCGCCGGCACGACGCGCGCCGGGTCGACGCCTTTCTCGAAGCGGAGGCTCGCCTCCGATCGCAATCCCAGGCGGCGGGACGTGCGGCGCACCGTTGCGGCGTCGAACTCGGCCGACTCCAGCACGACGTTCACCGTCTCATCCGACACTTCCGTGTTCGCGCCGCCCATGACGCCGGCCAGGGCGACCGGACACTCGCCGTCCGTGATGAGCAGCATGTCCGGATCCAGCTTGCGCTCCTGGTCGTCCAGCGTCACCATCGTCTCGCCCGGCCGGGCCAGCCGGACTTCGATCCGGCCGCCCAGCTTGTCGGCGTCGAACGCGTGCAGCGGCTGGCCGTATTCCAGCATGACGTAGTTCGTAATATCGACGATGTTGTTGATCGGACGGACGCCGGCCGCGATCAGCCGGTTCTGCATCCATTGCGGGGAAGGTCCGATCTTCACCCCTTGCACATACCGGGCCGCATAGCGGAAGCAATGCTCCGGCGCGCTGATCGTCACGGCGATCTTGTCGGCCGCCTTAAGAGCGCCGCTCTCCACGCGGGTATCCGGCAGTTTCACCTGCCGTCCCGTCAGCGCGGCCGCTTCATAAGCGACGCCGAGCATGCTGAGGCAATCCGAACGGTTCGGCGTCAGATCAAGTTCGAGCACCGCGTCGTCAAGCGCAAGATATTCCGTGATCGGCGTGCCGATTTCGCTGTCTGCGGGCAGGACGAGGATGCCCTCCTGCATGTCCTTCGGCAGCAGTTTGTCGTTGATGCCGAGCTCCTTCGCGGAGCAGATCATCCCCTGCGACTCAACGCCGCGCAGCTTGGCGCGCTTGATCGCGATGCCGCCCGGCAGCTTCGCGCCGATCAGCGCGACGGGCACCTTCTGCCCTGCGGCGACGTTCGGCGCGCCGCAGACGATTTGCAGCGTCTCGCCGGTGCCGGCATCCACCTTGCACACGCTCAGTTTGTCCGCGTCCGGGTGCTTTTCTTTCTCCAACACATGGCCGACGACGACATTCGAGACGCCCTGGTTGCGCTGTTCGACCGTATCGATCTCGATGCCGCCGCGCGTCATCAGCTCGGCCAGCTCTTCCGGCGACACGCCCGACAGATCGATGTATTCTTTCAGCCATTGATAGGAAACTCTCATCGGTAAATAGCCGCCCCTTTCCCTACATCCGCGCGAATTGGCGCAGGAACCGCATGTCGTTCAGGTAGAAAGACCGGATGTCGTCCACGCCGTATTTCAGCAGCGCAACCCGTTCGATGCCGAGGCCGAAGGCGAATCCGCTCACTTCGTTCGGATCGTAGCCGCCGTACTCGAGCACGCGCGGATGCACCATGCCGGCGCCCAAAATTTCAAGCCAGCCGGTGTGCTTGCACATCCGGCAGCCGTCGCCGCCGCACTGCACGCACGTCACGTCGACTTCGACGCTCGGCTCGGTGAACGGGAAGAAGCTCGGACGGAGCCGGATGCGCGCCTGCGGACCGAACATCGCGCGTGCGAACGTCAGCAGCGTCCCCTTCAGGTCGCTCATGCGGATGTTTTTGTCGACGACCAGCCCTTCCACCTGATTGAACTGGAACGAATGCGTCGCGTCGTCGTCATCGCGGCGGTACACTTTGCCCGGGCAAATGATCTTGAGCGGCGTCTGCCCGTTCATCGCCTGCATTGCGCGGATCTGGACCGGCGACGTCTGCGTGCGGAGCAGAATCTCGTCCGTGATATAGAACGAATCCTGCATGTCGCGCGCCGGATGGTCCTTCGGCAGATTGAGCGCCTCGAAGTTGAAGAAGTCCGTCTCGACTTCCGGCCCTTCCGCGATCGTATAGCCCATGCCGAGGAACACGTCCTCGATCTCGCGCGCCACTCTCGTAAGCGGATGGATGGTGCCTGTCGGCAGTTTCCGGCCCGGCAGCGTGACGTCAATCGTTTCGGCCTTGAGCCGGCGTTCCGTCTCCTGCTCCTGGAACAGCCGCTGCTTCTCTTCGATCGTCTGTTCGATCGCCCCCCGCACTTCGTTGGCGATCTGGCCGACGACCGGACGCTCTTCGGCGGAGAGGCTGCCCATGCCGCGCAAAATTTCGGTGAGCGCGCCTTTCTTGCCGAGATATTTGACCCTGAGGTCGTTCAGACGGGCGGGATCGGCGGCCTCGGCCAGCTCCCGCAGCGCTTCGTCGCGAAGCGCCTCCAGACGTTCCTTCATCGCGATTCGATACCTCCAGAACAGGCTTGATATCAGGGTGCAAAAAGAAAAGCCTCCCGCCCCGCAAGGGACGAGAGGACCGTGGTACCACCCTTATTCCAGCCGGAACAAGCGCGCGGATACGGCCGGTTGGACAGGGCCGTGCGCATGCTTGCCGTATTCGGCTTGCGCCGCGTATGCGAGCGCCGCCGATGGCTGCTTATTGTGCGGATAACGGACCGCGCCGGGCACAGCCTACTGGGGCGCCGCATTTCCTTGTGATCGGCATCCCGTTCAGCGGCCTGCTACGGAGGGAATTTCGGCAGCCGGTTGTCGCAAGGACGCTCTCAGTCTCCGGCGTCCTTTCCCTGTGCGGCCTGATGCTGCTTACTTGTCTCCGTCATGGCATTTGGCTTCATAACATTGATTTCTATTATAGACAATCCGATTCGGTTTGCAAGTGCGGGCGCCTGTGATCGCAGGTCGCAGCGTGCCTGCGGATTACTTTGCGGAACGCTGCTTCCGGCGATTTTGCAGCAAAAGCACCAGCGACAGCGTAAACGCCGTGATCGACAGCGACCACGAAACGATGATCATCACTAAATTCAGCACGTCGAATGAGCCGTCCTCCTTCGCCGAAGATGCGGAAGACGAAGCCGATGCCTGCGTTCCCGCGCCGTGGCCGTGGCCATCGTCGGCCGGGTTGCCCGGCACGACGGCGATTGCCGGCGCCGGGGTCGGCGAATCGGTATCCGGAGCGCCGATCCACTCGACGACGCTGCCGTCCGCGTACGTCTGGTACGCCTTCCAGACGAGCAGACTTTCGGTGTCGGCGTCCGGCAGCACGCGCCCGGACATGCGGAACTCCGCAAACTCGGTGACATCCAGTCCGTGTCCGGGTTCAGCCGTCCACGACACCTCGGTGATCACCTGATCCGCGTTTCGTTCGAACTCGACGGTCCAGCCCGGTTTCGGTTCGAAACGGGTAATGTTCACGGCTTCGGGGAACACAACGCGCACGGCGGTTGTCTCGGTCCCTTCCTTCTCGCTGGGAACGCGCACCGTGAACACCACGTATGCTCCCTGTTCCACTTCGTTCGGCCAGATCGTCACATGCGCCGAAGCCGGCAATGCCGCCAGCAGGAATACGGCGATCCCCGCCGTCAGCGCCATGATTCGTTTCATCAAATCAAATCCCGTCCTTTCCGGTTGACATCCTTTCCCAGTTTAGCGCGCCGGACGGACGGGGACATGACGCGAAAGGGCTATAAATGTTGCAAATTTGCGTCTGACTGCCGGCAGGATCGGAAAATGGAACGGATGATTCCTGACTCAGTGTGCGGATTGGACGCGATCGACGTGCTTCACCTGGTTGTACGACAGCGCGATAAACAACACGGAAACATCTGGCAGACGCCTTCCGTTTGGACATCTCGACAGCCAGCAGACAGACGGCAACGCTCGAAAGGAAAGGATATATTTTCCGAACGCCGGACCCTTCCGACAAGAGATCTTTTTTGCTGCAGCTCACGGAAACGGGAACCCGGGAATTATTCCTGCACAAGCAAGCGTGATTGGACCGGTTGGCGGAGCTGCTTGAGAGTTGCTCCGAGGAGGAATGTCATCAGTTTGGAGAACTGTTGAGGAAGTTCAACCGGACACTCGCATAGAAGCGCCGCCTGCAGAGTGCACAGCGTCGCGCTCAATCCGATCCGCCGGACCCGGGCCCGTCGCCTCCGTCCCGGCCGACAATGCCGGTCTCATACGCATACCGCGCAAGCTGCACCCGGTTGTCGAGATGCAGCTTCTGCAAAATGTTCTTCAAATGATTCTTGACCGTATGCTCCGACAGGCCGAGCCTTGCGGCAATCTCGCGGTTCGACTCGCCGCTTGCAACGCGTTCGAGCACTTCCCGTTCCCGCGCGGTCAGCGGCGTCAGAATGCCGGCTGTCCGGCGAACGCGGGACTGCGGCGCGGAAGGCGTAGGCGAGGATGGCGTCCTGCGAACCAGCCACGACCGCCGCGGCTTCCGGTCCTCCCGGGACATCCCTTCATGCCGGCCGTCAGCCTCCGAACCCATGGCATCGCCCGGCACGCCGCCGCCGGTGAACGTCTTCAGCAGCATGCGGGCGATCTCCGAAGACATCGGCGTCTCGTCATTCACGATGGAGCGCAAATAGTCCAGCCATACGGACGGCCGGACGTTCTTCGGCAGAAAGCCCTGCGCGCCGCAGCGCAGCGCTTCGAACAGAAACGCCGGTTCGTCATGCGCGGTGACCATGACGATGCGGACATCCGGAGCCCAGCGCTTGACCAACTGCGCAGCCTCCAGCCCGCTGATGCCCGGCATGTTCACATCCATCAGCACAATGTCCGGCGCGAGGCGCCGGACCGCTTCGAGCGCTTCCTCGCCTGACGCCGCTTCGCCGACGACCTCAAAACGCGGTTCCGCTTCCAGGATGTCCCGCATCCCTTCGCGTCCGTGCGGATGATCGTCGACGATCAGGACGCGATGCCGGCTGCCGCCGGATGCGCCGTTTCCTTCATACGCCGTCATGCCCTGCTTCCGCCTTTCCGCCTTTCGTGAAATGCAAGCCTCGTCCGCGGCGAGTCATCCCGCGCCGCGCGATCGTCCTTCTCCACCGTCACCGTCGTGCCGCCGCCGGGCGCAGACCGGATCCCAAGCCTCCAGCCCATCTCTTCGGCCCGGCTGCGCATCATCCGGATTCCGTACCGGTCGAACGCCTTGAGGTCCGACTCGCCCAGCCCGACGCCGTCGTCCGCGATCTCGCACCTGAACCCCCCGCCTTCCGACGGTTCCATCGTCACGCGAATCGTCCGCGCATTCGCATGCTTGCGCGCATTCAGCACCGCTTCGCGCACGATCGCGAGAAGCTCCACCTTCTCCTTGTTCGTCAGCAGCCGGTCCGGCAGCCGGCCTTCGCACTCGAACCGGATGCCGGCATCCGCCGCTTCGCCGCCGAGCGCTTCGACGGACGCCATCCACGAGAAATCGCCCGGCGCCGGCAGCGTGCGCAGGTTCGCAATGGACTGGCGGACGTCGTCGTAGACGCGGCGGATCGTCTCGCGGATTCCCGCGCTGACTTCGCGGGCCGCTTCGCTGCAATCCGCCCGGTCCAGCTTGTCCAGCTTGACGGACAGCAGGAACAGCGACTGCGAGATGCCGTCGTGCAGTTCCCGCGCGAGCTGCTCCCGCTCCTCGAGCGCCGCCTTCAGCATGCGCTCCCGCTGCAATTCTTCCTGCGTCGCTTCAAGCTTCGCGAACAGTTTTCTCAGCAGCGTCACCGTCACAATGAACACGATCACGGGCGCCAGCAAATTGCCGAGATCCATGGACACGTACGGCAGCAGCACCGTATGCCGCAGGTACTCCCACAGCCCGATCGTGATCGTCGGCGTCCAGAGGATCAGATGCTTGATCGTTCGGTATGACAGCTTCATCGCAACACCCCGCGGCGATCAGTAGTTCCGGAACGTCTCGCGATGGACCTTCTCGTTGTCTTCGCTGTCGGTCACGCGGATTTCCGCCGTCCATTTCCCCGCGAACGGAAGATACGGCCCCTCCGCCCGGTACGCCGTCTTGACGAATCCGGAGAACTGGTCGAACTCGTCGTCTTCGTAACGCTCGAGCGGCACATCGATCGGCCCCGCTTCCGGCCGGTCTTCCGAACGAAGCCGCAGCACGACCGACTTCGGCTCGCCGACCGGTTCCGGAAGCCACACCTTGACGATGAAGCGGTTGTCCCCCGGAACATTCGGCGACACGCGCAGCGTCAGATGCATGTCCTCGCCCATCTTGTGGGCGTAGACCGGCTCGTTCGCCGGCAGCGGGCTGATATGGGTGAACAGGCCGACGATGATCACGATTGCGGCCATGACGGCGGCATCGGCTTTCAGCAGCGCGCCCTGCGGCATGCCGCCCCGCCGCATCCGCAGCCGGATCGCGCCGCCCGCCAGCGCGGCCAGCACCGTGAGCCCCGTCTTCACCAGCAGCAGGGTGCCCCAGCCGGTGTAGAAAAGATAGTCCGGGCCCGGCAGGAACATCCACGCGGTGACGAGACCGCTCGCCGCCAGCGCGATCATCGACCAGAGCGCCGGTCCGCTGAACACCGCCGCGAAACGCGCCGCTTCTTTCCGATCCGCAAGCCATAGGCCCGCCAGCATCGCCAGGCCGCCGGCCCATACGGCCGCCCCCGCCAAATGGATGAAATCCGTGCCGATCGTCAGCCAGGCCGGCTCATAGGCAGCGGCATGTCCGGACATGCTCTCGACCAGCAGCAGCGCGCCGGCCCATATGAGGCCGACCGCGCGCGACGCGGTCCGGGCCAGGGGGCCGAGCAGCGCCAGCACCAACAGGACCGCCCAGCCGCGGCCGATATTCGTCTCAAGGAACAGTGTTCCCCACTCGGAGCCCGGCTGTCCCTCCATCAATTCCGTGGCATGAAAGAATACATACAGGAGAGCCGCCACGAGGAAAGCGCGCGCCGTCCACAATCCCCACCGGCTGCTCCAGTCGCGGAATCCGGCATCGAACGACCGCGAACGCCGGGGCGCCCAGGCCGACCAGATGAACCATCCGGCTGCCGACAGCAGCGCGCCGAAATAGAAAACCCGCACGACGTACAGAAGAAACTCCCCCGTCGACAGCTGCGTCGCGGCTCCTTCCCCGTGTCCTTCATGCCCGAGCTGCCGGTGCAGGTCAAAAACCGATGCGTCGATCGTTTCGGGCGGATCGCCGACAACGAACACATAGGAGCCTTCGACCGGATGGCCGTCGGCCGACAGCACGCGGTAGGTCACCGTGTACAATCCTTCGCCGAGCCGGGGCAGCGATAGCCGGAGCGTGCGGCCGCCGGCTTCGACTGCCGGGTCGCCGTCCGCCACCCGTTCCGACCGGCTGCCGAGCACCCGCAGGAAGCCGATCGACGCGTCGACCGGCTCGTTGAATTCAAGTCTGACCTCGCCCGGGCCCGTTGCGAGCCTTTCCCCGGGCTCGGGCGCGGAGCGCTCCAGCACGGCGTGCGCGTCCGCCCGCCCGCCCGCGGCGAGCAGCGCGATGAGCAGCGCCGCCAGCCAGAGCGGCACACGAATTCCTCGCATAATCGTCCCCTCTTTCAAGTAACTACCACTATAAAAGATCACCGGCGCAACTGCAACAACGTCCGGCCAACCGTCACAACTGCGACAAAAAAGCCCGCCGTCACCGGCAGGCCTGATTCTGACGCTCACCTTGGCTCCTTGTCGCTGACGCGCGGCAGCATCCGCACGCCGGGCTTCATGGCCGAGCCGCACAAAGGACATTTCGGATGCGCTTCGAACGTGAGCCCTTTGCGCATCCAGCAGGGACAATCGTCGCTCACACACTCCCAAACTTCCGTCTGAAAGAGCGGCTTCGCATCCTTCTCACGTTTCGTCCGCGGGTTGATCCATGCGCTATGGTTCATTGTAGATCCCGTCCTTTGCCGCCAAAGATCTTCCATGAACCCTGGTCCTCATCCGTATCTCCTCCCATACAGCCTGAGATGTACGAAGGCATTCCGCCGATGCGGCGGAATGCCCCTGTTACCCAGACCATAACAAAATCGGGTGCGGTCGTCAACCGCACCCGACAGCGGAGAATATGAAGCCCCGGATTAAACCACGCCTTGCGCGATCATGGCGTCCGCCACCCGCTTGAAGCCGGCGATGTTGGCGCCGACAACCAGGTTGCCCGGGTGGCCGTAAGCTTCGGCCGCTTTCACGCTGCTCTCGTAAATGTTCTTCATGATCTGATGCAGCTTCGCGTCCACTTCCTCGAACGTCCAGGAGAGGCGCATGCTGTTCTGCGACATTTCGAGCGCGGAGACGGCAACGCCGCCGGCATTGGCCGCCTTGGCCGGTCCGAAGAGAACGCCGTTCTTCAGGAAGACGTCGATCGCTTCGAGCGTCGACGGCATGTTCGCGCCTTCGCCGACCGCCTTGACGCCGTTCGCCACAAGCTGCCGGGCGGACGCTTCGGAGATCTCGTTCTGCGTCGCGCACGGCAGCGCGATGTCGCACGGAATCGACCAGATGCCTTCGCAGCCTTCGGTGTAGGTCGCATGCGGATGCTCTTTCACATATTCGTGGATCCGCTTCCGCTCGACTTCCTTGATCCGCTTCACGGTCGCGAGATTGATGCCCTGCGGGTCATAGACATAGCCGTTCGAGTCGCTGCATGCGACGACGCGCGCGCCGAGCTGCTGCGCCTTCTCGATCGCATAGATCGAGACATTGCCGGAGCCGGAGACGACCACCGTCGCGTCCTTGAAGCTGAGCCCCTTCGACTTCAGCATTTCCTCGACGAAATAGATGCAGCCGTATCCCGTCGCCTCGGTGCGGCCCAGGCTGCCGCCGTAGCCGACGCCCTTGCCCGTCAGCACGCCGGCTTCGATGCTGCCGCGGATGCGTTTGTACTGGCCGTACATGTAGCCGATCTCCCGCGCGCCTACGCCGATGTCGCCCGCGGGCACGTCGACGTCCTGACCGATGTACTTGTACAGCTCCGTCATGAAGCTTTGCGTGAACCGCATGATCTCCTGTTCGGATTTGCCCTTCGGGTCGAAGTCCGAGCCGCCCTTGCCGCCGCCGATCGGCTGGCCGGTGAGCGCGTTCTTGAAGATTTGCTCGAAGCCGAGGAACTTGATGATGCTCGCGTTGACGGACGGGTGGAAGCGCAGGCCGCCCTTGTACGGACCGAGCGCGCTGTTGAATTGTACGCGGAAACCGCGGTTCACCTGCACGTTGCCGTTGTCGTCAACCCACGGTACCCGGAAGGTGATGACGCGCTCGGGCTCGACGATCCGCTCCAGAATGCCGTGCTTGATGTAATGCGGCTCTTTCGCGAACACCGGCGTGAGCGATTCGAGGATTTCCTTCACCGCCTGATGAAATTCACTTTCGTAAGGGTTACGCGCGATGACGGTTTTGTAAACTTTCTCCACATAGGCTTTGGCTTGCGTCATGCTCTCATCTGACAAAATCGTGCTCATCCGTTCACTCTCCTTTGCATTATCCCGCTGTTTATTTGCACTCTCGCAGCGATAGTCTACAGTCTAATGCATAGACCGCCCGGATTGCCAATAAATCTTTTTTTCGAACACGATTAAATGAATTTATTACTATTTTTTCCATAAAAAATGTGAACCAACGTAACACTAAAATGTTACATCGGTTCACACAAACACCTAATTGTTAGGAAACCTTCCGTAACGCCGCGTTACAGCAGCGTTGCGCGCAGTTCCTCCGGCGATTTCGGCGACAGGAGACCGAACGGAATGTCAAATACGGTCTTCGCGCCCGATTGCCCTTCCCGATGCAGGCGGATCGCCGCTCTTGCATAGGCAACCAGCACGCTCGCCGTGAACTCCGGATTGCTCTCCAGCTTCAGGCTGAATTCGATGATCTGCTTCGTTCCCTCACCCGTGACGCCGCTGCGGATGACGAAGCCGCCGTGCGGCATGCCGGCGTGGTCCCGGCGCAGTTCTTCTTCCGTAATGAACGTGACGGTCGTGTCATAGTCGGCAAAATAGTTCGGCATCGTGACGATCGCCTTCTCGATCGCCGCTTTGTCCGCGCCTTCTTCGGCCACGACATAGCAATGGCGGGTATGCTTCTCCCGGGTCGAAAGATCCGGGGTCTCGCCCGAACGGATGCGCTCGATCGCCTCGACGGACGGAATCGTGTACTGAACGCCGGCTTTCACGCCGGGCACGCGGCGGATGGCGTCCGAATGGCCCTGGCTGACCCCTTTGCCCCAGAACGTGTATTCCTTGCCCTGCGGCAGGATGGCTTCCGCAAGAAGGCGGTTGAGCGAGAACAGCCCCGGATCCCAGCCGGTCGAGATGACGCTTACCGTGCCGGCTTTGCGCGCCGCCGCGTCAACCGCCTCGTAGAACTCCGGAATCCGCGCATGCGTGTCGAAGCTGTCAACCGTGTTGAACATTGCCGCCATCGCCGGCGTCTGTTCGGGCAGATCCGTCGCCGATCCGCCGCACATGATCATGACGTCGATGCGGCCTTTGTACTGCTCGGCTGCGGAAATATGTTCAAAGCGGATGCCCGCTTCCCCGTTCATTTGCGCCGGATCGCGCCGCGTGAATACCGCAACCAGTTCCATGTCCGGATTTTGCCTGATCGACTGGACAACGCCGCGCCCCAGGTTGCCGTACCCGACGACGCCGATCTTGATCGTTTCAGCCATATTGCTTTCCTCCATTAAAAGGTAAAATTACTTTCCTAGTATAACTGACCGGCTGCGCGGCCTGCAATCGAAACGGCGAATTCCGCGGCAGGGGATTGATGGAAGGGAGGCAAAACAAAAACGCAGCCTGAAAGCCGCGTTTTCCGTTTGGTGATCATTTCGCCGTTCGGCGCGATTTTCCGACGATCTTGCGAATGCTCTGGGCGGACAGATGGAACTTCCGTTCCAGCTCCGCGATCGACCTGCCGCTCATGTAGTCCTGGATGATCTGCCGGTTCCGATCGGCCAGCCATTTCCGCGCGCCGCTCAGTTCGCCCCAGCCGGCCCGCTTGCTCGCCGGTTTCGGGATATAGATCAATTCCCCCTGGATATACTTCTGCAGTTCGGAGAGCAGACTAGGGGGAAGCACATCTCTTCCATTTTTGTAATTCAAAGCCCGAATCCTCCCCGTTCATGAACAAACCAAAAGCCGTCTTCTCCATCACCTCGGCGGCTGCCGCAGCGCCGCTCATGCCGACAATCCGAAATGGCGTTAGCATGGTTCATCCTCCTTTCGCAAAATTCGCATCCGCCCCGGGCGGATTGCGGGTGAAACAAAAAAACCGTGGACGAGACCGCTCCACAGCTGCCGTTCCGCCGGAAGCCGTCCGCATCAAGCGGCTTGCGCCATCCGGCCGAATCTGTACACTGTCCGTTTGTCCCGTGCCGAAGCTGTAAGGTTACCGGTCTACCGCCTGTTCGATGCGCATGGAAACGCACTCCTTTCAACCGTCTGCCATTCCAGTATACTTGAAAGCATTTTCAGCAGGCAAGCTGCCGCTCGCTGTCCCATTCGCCAAATAAAGGAGGGAGGCCTTTCGGCCCCCCGGTTCATGGCGGCATCCGGATTAACCGTTCGCCACCTCTGTCATTGTCCGCATTGCCTGGATCAACTCCTTTCATCCAGATTTGTCGGCCCGACAATTTTATTGTACCAGCCAAAGGTTCGGACTGGCAGCGAAAAAACAATTTTAGCCGTTTTATACCAGAGAGGTTTTTGCGCCTCCGCATCGAAATGGTTGATATGCGCATCAAAGACGAGGGAGGATGCGGCATGCCGATTATGAAAATTCCCTGGTAATCCCGTGCCCCTCCTCGCCGGAAGTCGACCTGGAACCCCCATCAGACACCGGAGAGGATGAAAGGGAATGACTTACCCGCTTAATGTCGATTGGAAAAGATTGCGCTGCGGCGTGGAAATCGAGTTCGTTGAAGGCAAGCCGTTGGAAGTGGAGCTGCCGGCCGATGAGCGGGAACAGATCCGTCTGATGACGGAACGGCTCAAGGCGACCGGCGCGGCCGCGAACTGGAGCTGCGGCCTCCATGTCCATGTCAACCTGTCGGCCTGGGGCGAGTCCATCATCGCGCCGCTGCTCGACGCGGCGCTGGGCACGCAGGACGCGCTCGTCCCGGTGCTGGCGCCGCTCGTTACGGAGCGGATGCCGGACGGCGAGATTCACACCATCCGGCCCGAGCCGGGCGGGCGGCTGCTCGTCGAAGCCGAGGACGAATGCGGCGCGATCCGCCGGTTCATCGCCCGGACGTCCGCCCGCGGCTGGGAGCTGTCGGACTGTCCGGCCGATACGTAAAGCATTAATCAGGAGGGAGACGGCGCGCCGCCGTCTCCCTCCTGATTTTTGTCATGCGCTCCACTCCCGGTGGAACCCGATTTCGACGATCGGCCGGAGCGGCTCGTACCCGATCCGGCGGTACATCCGGTTCGATCCCGGATTGGCGGCGTCGGCGTACAGCAGCGGCGTCAGGCCTTCGTCCAGCAGCCGGAGCGTCAGCTCGGCGGTGATCGTGCTGCCGTATCCCCGCCTGCGCGCATCCGGCCGCGTATAGACCGCGTTGATCCGCCCGTGGCGCGCCGAGCGGTAGGCGATGTTCGCCATCGCCACGCATTCTCCCCCGGCGGTCCAGAAGAACAGCTCGCCCCCTTCGATCATCCGGTCCGCCGCCGGAAGCTGCGTGAACGCGGCGACATGCTCGCCGTACGCGTCCCGCGAGAATCCGGCGAGAAACCGGGCGGCCGTGTACCGGTCGGCGCTCCCGGCCCGGCGGATACCGCCTTCGGCGGCCGGCGCGCACCGCAGCTCCCGGCACTCGTACGGCACCAGCATCAGCCGTTCCGTCCAGGCCATCCGCCGCCTGGCCGCATAGGCGTCGGCGAACGCCCGCGCGGCGGCGGGATCGCCGATCACGCCCGGCAGATCGACATCGTCGAGCCGTTCCGCCAGCTCGCAGATGCGCGAGCGCCGGGCATCCTCCGCCGCGAACGGGTCCACCCACAGCCAGCCGTTGCGGCCCGGAGTCTGCGCATAGAGCAGCATGCCGTCGCTCGATTTGATCCTAAGCGCGTCCGGGATGCCGCTGAGCTGGCCGATCAGATGGAAGCGCGCCTCATCCCGCAGAAATGCGGGACGCTCAAGCGCCTCGTCCCGGGCACGCAGCGAGACCAGCATTGTCCTGCCTTACCTCCGCTCCACAAGCTCCGCAATTTTCGACAGCCCCAAAATCCCCGTCGGCTCCGCAAAAAACGCAGCAGACCGTTTCACAACCGTTCCGCCGTCTTCGTGAAGAACAGATTGAGGTCGTGATCCACCGGGACCTGCTCGCCAAATGGAACGGGCCGGCCTTTGTACACGACCCCCCGGCCGTCCGGGATAT
>JGI2924J29684_1077757_pt1 | contig 22040 bp, 20 predicted proteins | sample BenlonsequencITS_FD_29684 | JGI IMG/M metagenome (IMG submission 29684)
CCCGCATCGCGAGCCGCATCGCGGCGGCGCACGACGGCGCGGCAGAGGTCGCGGATCTGTGCCTGGACTTGGCGGCCCGCCGCCAGCTGCCCTGGTGGCGGCGGGGCAGGCTCAGCCGCTAGTTTTTTTCTTGCGCTCGATGTCTGCCAATGCCTTCGCAAGCGCCTCGCGCTCGGCGGCTTTGCTCTCCCATGCCTCTTTGCGGTTCTTGACCGCCTTGGCGGGAGCTCCGACAGCGATGGAGAAGTCCGGCACTTCGCCCTTGACCACAGCATGGGCGCCGAGCACGCAGCCCCGGCCGACGATGGTGCCCCGCAGCACGCTCACCTTCGTGGCGATCCAGGTGTCGGGGCCGATCCGCACTGGGCTTTTGACGATGCCCTGGTCTTTGATCGGCATGGCGATGTCGTCGATGACATGGTCGAAGTCGCAGATGTAGCACCAATCCGCCACCAGCACCGAACCGCCGATCTCGATGTCCAGGTAGCAGTTCACAACGTTGTCCTTGCCGAAGACCGTCTTGTCCCCGATCTTCAGCGACCCGTCGTGGGCGCGGATCGCGTTGCCGTCTCCGATATGGACCCATCTGCCGATTTCCAAGCGGGCAAGACCAGGGCTGGCGTGGATTTCCACCCCTTTGCCGAGGAACACCATCCCTCGGGTGACCACATGCGGGTTCAGGAGTTTGAATTTCGCGAAACGGGCGTATCGGACCAGGTACCAGGGGGTGTAGGCGCGATTGCGCAGCACCCATCTCAAGGAGTCGGCGGTCAGAAATTTCGCCTGCTTCGGATTGCGTCGCCGCGCGCCGCGCCACCGGTCGCGCAACGGGGCGTTCCACATACTCGTCATATCGGGGAAAAGAGTAAAGCAACAGACCCTTTTTCTTCCAGCCGGAGGGCGCCCTCGGCGCCTCGTCCGCCCGAGGCCCTTGTTCTCCGGCGGCGTTTTCCGGGGCTAGAATCCAAAGATGCGGGTCGTCATCGCGCCAGATTCGTTCGGCGGCACTTTGTCCGCGCCGCAGGCCGCGAGGGCGGTCGCCGACGGCTGGCGGGCGGCGCGCCCCGGAGACGAAGTGGTCCTCGCGCCGCAGTCCGACGGGGGCCCCGGTTTTGTGGACGTGCTCGCAACGCAGTTCGGCTCCTGCAAAACAACCTTCGTCCAAGGCCCGCTCAATGCGGCGACGAAAGCCCGCTGGCTGGTCGACGCGCGCGGCGACGCGGACCACCTGGTCGGGTATCTGGAGTGCGCCCAGGCCTGCGGGCTCCACCTGCTCGATGGGCCGCCAACCCCAGAAACCGCTTTCTCCGCCCACAGCCGCGGCGTCGGCCAGCTGATCGTGGACGCGCTCGACTACGGTGTGACGACTCTCGTCATCGGGCTCGGCGGCTCGGCCTGCACCGACGCTGGCGAGGGCATGCTCACCGTCCTCGGCGGACTGTCCCAAGCCAGGGGCATTATCGCCGGGGTGGAGCTGATCGCAGCCACCGATGTGGAGCATCCGCTGCTCGGCGAATTCGGGGCCGCGCGCGTGTTCAGCCCCCAAAAAGGCGCCGACGGGGCCACTGTGGCGGCTCTGGAGTCCCGGCTGACCGCGGCGGCGGCCGAGTTCCGCCGCGTCGTCCAACGCGACGTGGCCGAATTGCCAGGGGCCGGTGCCGCGGGCGGCCTCGGGGCCGCGTTGTTCGCGTTGGGGGCGTCGCGCCGCTCCGGAGCGGCCTTGATCGCCGAACGAACCGGGCAGGACGCGCTGCTCGCCCGAGCGGACCTGGTCATCACCGGAGAAGGCAAGCTGGACGAGCAGTCGCTGCGCGGGAAGGTCGTCTGCGCGGTCGCGAAAGCAGCAGCCCAATGCGGGACGCGGACCATCGCGCTCGCGGGCCAGGTGCAGCTGGACGCGTCACGGGCCGAAGCCGCCGGCCTTGCCGCCACACACTCGCTGAGCGAGTTCGCGGGCTCGGTCGAACTGGCCCTCTCTGACGCCCGAGGCCAACTCCAAGCCCTCGCCGAGCACGTCGCTTCCGCGTGGCGCCCATGAGCAAGTAGGCTTTCTCCGATGCGCCGGATCCTCGTCTTGCTATTGCTCGTGGCCGGGTTGGCCGCATGCCAGGACGACGCATGGGTGCGCCGGGGTTACTCTGCGGGCTGGCCGGCAGCCCGAGGGGACAGCCACAACTCGGGGCGCACCGACCAAGAGCCTCCGCGCAAGCTCGCCGTCCTCTGGACCCGGCCGCTGCTCGGGCAGGTCTACGCCCAGCCGTCCGTTTCCTCCCGAGGGTTCGTCGGGGTCGCCGCGCGCACGGAATCAGGCTGCAACACGTTCTCCTTCGACATCGAAGCCGGGCGCAAACGCTGGTGCCTGCGCCGCTTTTTCGGCGTGGAGCTGTCCACGCCCCTGGTGGACCAATTCGACACCGTCTACCTCGGGCAGGCGGGGCTTATCGCGGCTTTCGCGCAAAACGACTCGGTGAAGTGGAGCGACCCGGTCCTGGGCACGCCGATCGGCTCCGCGCTCACCTCGGACGGGAATCTGCTCGTCGTCACCCATCTCGGGCAGATCGAAGTCGTGAACTCGATCAACGGCCAGATCGTCAGCCCGCCGGTGGAACTCGTCCCGGTCGCGGACCGGGCGGACGCCGCGCACGGCCTCGCGGACTGCGCAAGCCGAGGCCCGCAGTGCCCCGTCGCCTCCCAGCCAGCGTACGACCCCGGCTCAGGCCGCTTCGTGTTCAGCTTCTGGCCGCCCGGAGCCCCTGCCGCGCAGCTCGTCGGCATGCGATACAACGCGGCGGACAAAACCCTGCGAGTGGACTGGCGGGCTCCGGCGGCGCATCCCGGCCCGCTGGGCATGCCGGCGATCACCGCGGACGGCAGCGCTGCGATCGCCATCGACGCCGCAGGCGTGCTCTCCGCGCACCGGCTGAGCGACGGGACGCAACTGTGGCGCACGCCGACCGGGGCGGCCGGCACGAGCGTGCTGGCCGCCGCTCCGAACGGGACTGTGGTCATTGGCGCAGGCTCCGCCGCGGCCCCGCTCGCCGCGTACACGGGCACAGGGCAGCTGTGGCGGCGAGACGACCTGCGCTGCCTCTCGCCTGCCACCCTGACCGCAGAGCACGACGGCCTCGTCTTGGTCGTGTCCGCCGACGGCAAAGGCTCAGCGCTGGTGCGTTTCGACGCCGAGACGGGCGCGACCCGCGAGACGACCGAACTGCCCGGCCTGCCGCCCGCCCCGTCGGCAGGGATCTCCGTCGCGCCGGGCGGACAACTCGTCTTCGCGCAGGGCGGACAACTCGTGGCATTGGGCGAGCGGTGACATTTTTTCCAGCCGGGTAAGGAACCGGGCGGGAAGCGGCCCTCTGGCTGGGCGCGCGCACGCCAACGCAGGGCGTGCGCTCACCTTCGGGGCCGCGCGGCCCCGAAGAGGTCACTCCGCGTACGACTCGACCGGCGGGCAGGCGCACACCAGGTTGCGGTCGCCCGCGACGCCGTCGATGCGGGCGGCTCCCGGCCACACCTTCGGCCTCGGGGAGGCGGAAGCGATCTTCGGGTACGCGGCGACCTGGCGCGAGTACTTGCGGTCCCACGAGTCCGCCGTGACCGCCCGCGCGGTGTGCGGGGCGCCGCGCAACGGGCTGTCCTCCGCCGACCACACGCCCTTGGCGACTTGGTCGATCTCGCCTTTGATCGCCACCATCGCGGCCACGAAGGCGTCGAGCTCCTCCAGGCTCTCGCTCTCCGTCGGCTCCACCATGAGCGTCCCAGACACCGGGAAGGACAGCGTGGGGGCGTGGAAACCGTAGTCGGCGAGGCGCTTGGCCACGTCCTCGGCGGTCACACCGGTCTCTTTGGTGATCTGGCGCAGGTCCAGGATGCATTCGTGGGCGACGAAGCCCCCCGCGCCGGTGAACAGGACCGGGAAGTGCTGGTCGAGCTTGCGCGCGAGGTAGTTCGCCGACGCTATTGCCGTCAATGTCGCCCGCCGTAGGCCGCTGAAGCCCATGAGCTGGATGTAAGCCCAGCTGATCGGCAGAATCGAAGCCGAGCCGAACGGCGCTGCGGAAACCGGGCCGCCGCCGCCGAGGCCGTCGCGCAGCGGATGGCCGGGCAGGAACGGGGCGAGGTGCTCGCCGACCGCGACCGGGCCGACGCCGGGTCCGCCGCCGCCGTGCGGAATGCAGAAGGTCTTGTGCAGGTTCAAATGGCTCACGTCGCCGCCGAAGTGGCCGGGCCTGGCAAGGCCGACCAGGGCGTTGAGGTTCGCCCCGTCGATGTACACCTGGCCGCCCGCGTCGTGCACGAGGCCGCACAGCTCCGTGACCGCGGCCTCGTAGACGCCGTGGGTGGAAGGGTACGTGATCATGATGGCGGCGAGCTTGTCGCCGTGGGACGCGAGCTTGGCCCGCAAGTCGTCGAGGTCGATGTCGCCGTTCTCCCGGCAGCCGACGACCACGACCCGCATGCCAGCCATCACGGCGGAAGCAGCATTGGTGCCGTGCGCGCTGGACGGGATGAGGCACACATCGCGGTGCTCGTCGCCCCTGCTGCGGTGGTACGCGCGGATCGCGAGCAGTCCGGCGAGCTCGCCCTGGCTGCCCGCGTTGGGTTGCAGGCTCACGCTGTGGTAGCCGGTGATGAACGCGAGCTCGGCCTCCAAGCCCTTGATCATCTTGCGGTAGCCGACGGTGTCCGTCTCGGGGGCGAAGGGGTGGATCCGGGCGAAGCCCGCGTAGCTGATCGGCTCCATCTCCGCGGCGGCGTTGAGCTTCATCGTGCAGGAGCCGAGCGGGATCATCGAGCGGTCGAGCGCGATGTCTTTGTCCGAAAGCTCGCGCAGGTAGCGCAGCATCGCCGTCTCGCTGTGGTAGCGGTTGAACGAAGGATGCGCGAGGTACGGGGAGGTCCGGTCTGCGATCTCGGCTTGTGCGCGCGGTTCGGCGGCGACGAGGCCGAACGCTTGGAGCACCGTCGCGACGTGGTCGTCAGTGGTCGCCTCGTCGCAGGACACGGCGACGTGGTCCGCGTCGACGAGCCGAAGGTTCACGCCGCCCAGCTTCGCCGCGGCGACGACGGCTGCCGCCTGCCCCGGCACGCGCGCGAGGACGGTGTCGAAGAAGGTGTCGTGCACCAAGGCCTCGCCGAGGGCCGCGGCGATCGCCGCGGCGTGCCCGTGCGCACGGCGCGCGATGGCCTTGAGCCCGTCCGGGCCGTGATAGCTCGCGTACATAGCAGCGAGCACCGCGAGGAGCACCTGCGCGGTGCAGATGTTGCTGGTCGCCCTCTCCCGGCGGATGTGCTGCTCTCGGGTTTGCAGCGCAAGCCGGTACGCGGCATGGCCGTCCGCGTCCGTGGAAACGCCGACGAGACGCCCGGGCAGCTGGCGCGCGTGGGCCTGCTTCGTGGCGAGGAACCCGGCGTGCGGGCCGCCGAAGCCGAGCGGCACCCCGAAGCGCTGGGCCGAGCCGTAACAGACCTCCGCGCCGAGCTCGCCCGGCGGTGTGACGAGGGTGGCGGCGAGAAGATCCGTCCCCACGGCCACCAGCGCCTCACGCCCATGCGCGGCGGCGACGATCTCTTTGACGGGCAAGCGTTTCCCGCTGGCGCCGAATTGCTGGAGCACCACGCCGAAGAAATCACCAGGGGGCAGGCCTTCCTCGCCCAACGCGAGGTCGGCTTCGACCAGCTCGATTCCCAGCGGTTCGGCGCGTGTTTCCAGGACGGCGCGCGTCTGCGGGAAAAGGTCCGCGTCGACGACGATGCGGTCGGACTTGTTCTTGCTGGCCCGGCGCAAGAGGGTCATCGCCTCGGCGGCGGCCGTCGCCTCGTCCAGCATGGACGCGTTGGCGATTTCCTGACCGCTCAAATCGCTCACCATGGTTTGGAAGTTGAGCAGCGCCTCGAGCCTGCCTTGGCTGATCTCCGGCTGATACGGGGTGTACGCCGTGTACCACGCGGGGTTCTCGATCAGCGAGCGGCGCAGCACCGTGGGCGTGATGGTGTCGTAATAGCCCAGGCCGATCATCGAGACCGCGGTCGTGTTCTGACCGGCCAGCTCGGCCAGCTGTTCGAGCACCTCGTGCTCGGATTGGCCCCAGGGGAACTTGAACGCGGCGCCCGGCTCAAGGCCGTATCCAGGCTGGGAGTCGAGGATAGAGCCTGGCACGGCACGCGCGGCGAGCGCCTCCAAACTCTCCACACCAAGCTCGGTGAGCATCTTCGCCAGCTCAGCCTCGTTTGGTCCGATATGCCGGTCGGCGAACACTCGCTCCGTTGCTGAGCACATATACGCAGCCTTCCAAAGGGTCGAAGAATGAGACCCTTTACTCTACCGCGCCGTCCAAGCCTCGGCTGCCCTGCAAGAGAACAGCGGGGCTTTTAGCTCACGCGGGCCTTTGACTTGCGTCGCGCGGTGAGCTCGTCTTCGACGCTGGGCTCGGGGTCTTCAAGGTCCACACGGAACGACTGCATGCCGACGACCGCGCCGGAGAGCTCGCGCATGGCGCCGCCCACCGCGATCCCGAACACGCCTTGGCCGCCGCGGAGCAGGTCCACCACTTCTTCGCCCGAGGTGCACTCGTAGACGCCGACTCCGTCGGAGAAGAGCGTCACGTCAGAAAGCTCTTTGACGCCGCGCTGATGCAGGTGGTCGACGGCGAGGCGCACGTTCTGCAAGGAGACGCCCGTGTCGAGGAGGCGCTTGACGATCTTGAGGACCAAGATGTCTTTGAAGGAGTACAGCCGCTGGCTGCCCGACCCGACCGCGCCGCGCACGGAAGGGACGACGATTCCTGTGCGCGCCCAGTAGTCGAGCTGGCGGTATGTGATGCCAGCGACCTCGCTGGCCACCGGAGCACGGTAGCCGAGGAGCTCCACGTCCACCGACTCCTCAGGCGCCGCCTGCTCGGCGGCCCCGAGCGAGTCGAGGGGGAAAAGCCCCTGTTCCTCACTCGTCGGCTTGTCTTCTTTGCTCGGTTCGGCGTTCTTCGTCGAACCGGGCTTCACCCGGTCATTCACCGTCGATGATCTCCCATCGTGCGTCTTGATTGCCCGGTCGAGGTTACGGGCGAGGGCCGCCAAGGGTCAACAGCCCACGCCCGCGCCCCCAGCTCCGCACCAACCTGTGACAACGCTGTGATTTCACAGTTTTTTCTTAGAATCGCCGAGCGACTTGCCGGCCCACGCCGAAGAGCACCCACGGTCACTCCCCCTCGGGGGCGGTGAAGTCGCCGGGGCTCACCGAGTCGAGGAACTCCTTGAACTTGGCCAGCTCCTCTTCCGGAACGTCGGCCTCTGGCTCCGCGCTGGAGCCCTCGACCACTTCGACTTCCTCTTCCGAGAGGAAGAGGCCCGCTTCGGCGAGGACTTTCTCATCCGCGTAGATGGGCACCCCGGCCCTCATGGCGAGCGCCACAGAGTCCGAAGGCCGGGCCGAAACGTGCACGCCGCCCGAGAAGACCAGGTCGGCGAAGAACGTCCCCTCCTGCAAGTCTGTGATCCGGACTTCGCGGAGTTCGTGCCCGAGCGCGGTGATGACCTGTCGGAGCAAATCATGGGTCAGGGGGCGTGAGACAGGGGTCCCGCGCTGATGGATGACGATCGCGGCGGCCTCGGCTTGGCCGATCCAAATCGGCAGGTAGCGCTCGCCGGTGGCTTCCCTGAGAAAGAGCACCGGCTCGTTTTGCGGCTGCTCAACCCGGATGCCCACCACCCGCATTTTGCTCATCGTTGCCAACCTCCGCATTCGTGGCGGGCCACTGTGTGGTCCGTCTCCCTAGTCTAGGCGAAAGCGCCGACACTCGCTCAGAATATCCTGGCGGATTCGCCGCCGCCGGGGCCGTTGTCCACTGGCGGGCCAGCGTGGATGAAGACCAAGGCGAACGAGTCCGCGAGGTCCCTGGGAATTACGAGCCGGTGACGAAAACCAGGCGGAACTTTCCGATCTGGACCTCGTCCCCGTTGGACAACAAGGCGGAGTCCACGGGCTCGCGGTTCACATAGGTGCCGTTGAGGCTGCCGACGTCGACGACCGAGAAACCGTTCTCCGCGCGGCGGAATTCGGCGTGACGACGGGACACGGTCACATCGTCGAGGAAAATGTCGCTGTCGGGGTGACGGCCCGCCGACGTGGTGGACTGGTCGAGAAGGAAACGCGAGCCAGCGTTGGGGCCGCGTTTGACGACCAACAGCGCGGCGCCCGCCGGCAGCCCTTCGACGCCGGGGATCGCTGTCTCCGTGGAAGGCGTGGCTCCGGGTTCGACCTCGCCGATCAGATCTGAGCGGAACAACGACGTGGTCTCGACCGGCACCTCGGTGCGCGACGGAGAAACCTGCTCCTCGTCGGAGGCGTTCCCGCCTTGCTCTGGTCTGTTGTAGTCGGTCACCATAGCTCCTTCGTCACTCGCACACCACCTGCGCTCAGCCGCAGACTTGATGCGTCTCGCTCGGCACGCCGAGCATGCCTACAGTATTCCAGTCCGGATATCCCGGCAACGCAGTGGCCCGAAATCAACCGGCGATCGCGCGGTAGCCGTCGGCGTCGAGCAGCTCGCCGAGCTGCTCGGCGAGCGCGGCGGCGTCCGACGCGGTGATCTCCACGAGCCAGCCGCTCCCGTACGGCTGGGCGTTCACCAGCTCCGGGGCGCCTTCCAATGCCTCATTGACCTTGGTCACAGTGCCGCTCACCGGAGCGAAAACATCCGAGACGCTCTTGGTGGACTCCACCTCCGCGAGCGGGTCGGAGACGGAAAGCTCGGAGCCGACCTCCGGCAGTTTCACGTACACGAGATCGCCGAGCTGTGCTTGCGCGAAGTCAGTGATGCCGATTCGAACGACCTGATCGCCCAGTTCCTGAACCCATTCGTGATCTGTCGCGTAACGTAACTCGGCCGGGGTGCTGTGCTCAGTCAAGTGGGCGCTCCATCGTGTCATGCCTCCGCGGCGGAGGACGGTTTGTCCATTGTGCGCAATGTCGCCACAGTTTGCCACCCGTAAAGAACGGCGGTCCAAAGATACATCGCGCCACCCCAGCCTAGTAGCGCCCAGCCGAGCGCCGACGCCAGCACCCGCACCGGCGAGTCGAGCTGCCCCAAAAGCAGGCACGGGAACGCGGACATGAGCGCAAATGTGGCTGCTTTGCCGAGGTAGAGGACCTCAAGGGGGCGATAGCCCTTCCGTCGCAGCACAGCGGCGGAAACGGTGAGCAGCGCATCCCTGGCAACCAGGGCCGCGATGATCTGCCACGGCACGAGCCCGCGCGCGGCGAAACCGACCGCCACCACGACCAGGTACAGCCGGTCCACAATGGGATCGAGCAAGGCCCCGAGCTTCGAGGACTGGTCGAGCAGACGCGCGAGCTTGCCGTCCGCCCAATCCGTGAAGCCGCTCACAACCAGCACGAGCAACGCAAGGGAGTCGTGGCGCGCGGCAAGCGCCCACCACAAGAGCGGCACCCCGGCGAGGCGGAGAAAGCTCAGCAGATTCGGGACCGTGAAGATCCTCGAACTGAGCTCGTCGTCAGCCCGCGGGCGGGTTTCTTCGTCGCCGGGCTCCTCATCCCGCCGCGGCGCGGGCAACGGCTGCTCGACCACAGGGCCTCCCGGTCAGCCGAAGAGCGACTGGAGCAATTGCCCGTCGCCGGAGAGCGGATTGTCGTGCACCATGTACGTCCACGTCGAATGCGCGCGCTTGAGCCCCGCGCCCTGCAAATCGACCCCGTCTTCAGTGATCTGGATGGTCGCGAAACTGCGTTCGGCTCGCTCCACGGCGTCTTCTGCCAGGCGTTTGAACGCGTCCACCGCGCTGCGGTGGAACTCGTCGAGCGGATTGAGCCTGCCGAGCGCCCGAAGGTGGATGCTCTCGCGCAAGTCCGCGAGGAACGCGAGATGCTCGATCCAGCACCTGTCCAGGTGGTAGAGCATGATGTGCCGCGCGGCCGCGACAAGAGCCTGCTCCGCGACGCCTTTGCCTCGGAGTTCTTTGGCGCGCTTCGGCGTGGCTTGGGAAAGCTCCTCCCAGGCGCGCTCGGTCGTCAGCAGCTCATGGCGGCGTTCGCCGACGATGTCGCGCTGCACATCGACGAGCTGGTTGTACTGCCAGGTGCTGGCATGCACCTGGAGCAGCGCCGCCTCCGCCACCCGCTGCGCGTGCTCGACCAGCTCCAGCGCTTTGGCCTGTGTCAGCCGCCCGTCGTCGTCGGGGGGGAACGGGTTCCTCGGCGCGTTGGCGTTGCGCGTCACCACGGCGTCTTCCAGACTGGAGAAGAACACCGACCGCCCCGGATCGCCCTGGCGGCCAGCGCGACCTCGCAGCTGGAAGTCCAACCGCTCGGTGTCATGCCTCGCGGTGCCGATCACGAGCAGCCCGCCGAGCTCTTTGACCTCATCGCGGCCTTGCTCCTGCGACCCGCCCAGACGAATGTCCACACCTCGGCCAGCCATCTGCGTCGAGACGGTCACCGCCCCCCGCGCCCCAGCCTCGGCGATGATCGAGGCCTCTTGGGCGTCGTTCTTCGCATTGAGCACCGCTGGCCTGATTCCGACTTTCACGAGCCGGGCGGCCAGCTCCTCGGACTCTTTCACGTCATGGGTGCCGATCAGGACCGGCTGGCCGGTCTCGTGGACCTCGCGCACGAACTCCACAATTCCGGCGATCTTGTGCGCGGCGGTGTCGTAGACCCGGTCCGGCTCGTCCACCCGGATATTCGGCGTGTTCGGCGGAATCTGGGATATCCGCAGATCGTAGAACTGGCGGAACTGCTCGCCCGCGGCGAGCGCGGTCCCGGTCATGCCGCTCACCGTCGAGTATTTGCGGATCAACGCCTGCACGGTGATCGTGTCGATGACCTCGCCGGAATCTGTGCGCTCCAACCCCTCCTTGGCTTCCACAGCGGCCTGCAGGCCGTCCGGCCAACGCTGGAGTTTCGCCACCCGTCCCCGTGCGGAGTTCACCAGCTCCACCTTGCCGTCGCGCACGATGTAGTGGACGTCGCGTTTGAGCAGGACCCTGGCGTGCAAAGCCAGATTGACCTGCACCAACGTCGTCCCGACATGTTCCACGCCGTACAGGTCCACGCCGCCGAGGCGTTCTTCCACCTTCGCCGCGCCCTGCTCGGTGAGGAAGACGTTGCGCTCATCGGCGTCCACGCTGTAGTCGAATCCGGAACGAAGTCCTTCCACCGCGGCCATGATCTCGTCGGAGGGCCGCTCGGCGGTGGTGGCGCCCGCCAGGACCAGCGGCACAAGAGCCTCGTCCACAAGCACCGAGTCCACCTCGTCCACAATGGCGACGTCGGGGGCCGGGGAGATGAGCTCGTCGGCCGCATACGCGAGATGATCGCGCAACACGTCGAACCCGATCTCGTTGACCGATGCGAACAGCACCGGCTTCGCGTACACCTCACGGCGCCGCTCCGGCGTGGTGTCCTCGTCCAGCCAGCCGTGCTCGACCCCGAGCAACGAAAGCAGCGGCCCCATCCACTCCGCGTCGCGACGGGCCAAGTAGTCGTTCACCGAGATCACATGCACCTGCCTGCCTGCGAGCGCGTAGCCCGCGGCGGCGATGGCCCCGACCAAGGTTTTGCCCTCGCCGGTGGCCATCTCGATCACGTCTCCGGCCAAAAGGCGCAAGACGGCCTGCAACTGCACGTCGTAGGGGCGCAGACGCACCGAACGGTCCGCCGCCTCGCGGGCCAAAGCGAGGAAGCGCTGCTGGTCCCGCGTGGAGCCGAACACGTCCAGCTCGGCCGCTTCTTTCGCGATGTCCCCGTCGGAAAGCTCCGCCGCCCATTCCTCGTATTCGCCCGCCGACTTCGCGGCGTTCACGGAGCGGCCTTGCTCCCGACCGGCCTGCCACGAGAGCGCCTTCCAGAGTGTGGTGCCGAGTTTGCTCATGCCGACACACTACCGCTTCGCGGCTGGGCGCCGCCTGGGCGCAGAACAACGCATCCCCTGGGAATTAGGCTTCCAGCACCTTCGGCTCGACGCGCACCTCGGAATTCAGCGAGTTCGCGATGAAACAGACGTCGTGCGCCCGATGCGCGAGCTCGACCACGAGCGCGTGGTCGGAGCCGGGCGCGACGGTGATGACCGGCCGCAGCGTGATCCGGCTGATCCGGACCGGCTTCTCATCGGACGGCATCTCGCCGAGCGCGTCGTCCTGGTAGGCGCGCACATCGATTTTCTTGCGGTTCGCGAGCGCGAGGAAGGAGAGCATGTGGCACGAGCTCGCAGCTGTGACCAGAAGCTGTTCCGGATTGAGCAACCCGGCGTCGCCCACATACTCCGGGGCGGAGCTCAGGCGCAGTTCGGCGCGCGCAGGAGGGTTGGCGGCCGTGTGGGACCGCGAGTACTCCCGGTAGTCGCCTGCGGTCGAACCGCTCCATTCGAGCCTGGTCTGGAACTCGTGCGTGGCCATAGAGCCAGCCTACCCGAGCCGTGAGCGCTGGCAGCGGGAACGGCCGTGCACCGGCAACGCGGCCACAGGTCCGGGCAACGCGGTCAGAGGTACTGGCCGGTGTTGCTCTCGGTGTCGATGGCCCGCCCGGAGCTGCCCTGTTTGTTCGAGATCAGCGTGCGGATGTACACGATCCGCTCGCCCTTCTTGCCTGAGATCCGAGCCCAGTCGTCCGGGTTCGTGGTGTTGGGCAGGTCCTCGTTCTCAGCGAACTCGTGCACGATGGCGTCGAACAGGTGCTGGACGGACAATCCGGGCTTGCCGGTCTCCAGCACGGACTTGATCGCGGACTTCTTCGCCCGGTCCACAACGTTTTGGATCATCGCGCCCGAGTTGAAGTCCTTGAAGTACATGATCTCCTTGTCGCCGTTGGCGTAGGTGACCTCCAGGAAACGGTTGTCCTCGTTCTGCGCGTACATGCGCTCCACGACACGGCTGATCATCGCGTCGACGCAGGCCTTGCGATCCCCGCCGAACTCGGCGAGGTCGTCGGCGTTGAGCGGCAGCTCCGGCACGAGGTACTTCGAGAACACGTCCACGGCGGCCTCCGCGTCCGGGCGCTCGATCTTGATCTTCACATCGAGGCGGCCGGGGCGCAGAATGGCGGGGTCGATCATGTCCTCCCGGTTGGAGGCGCCGATGACGATGACGTTCTCCAAGCCTTCCACCCCGTCGATCTCGGCGAGCAACTGCGGCACGACCGTGGTCTCGACGTCGGAGGAGACGCCGGAGCCACGGGTGCGGAAGATCGAGTCCATCTCGTCGAAGAAGACAATGACCGGTGTGCCCTCGGAAGCTTTCTCCCGAGCGCGCTGGAAGATCAACCGGATGTGGCGCTCGGTCTCGCCGACAAACTTGTTCAGCAGCTCCGGCCCCTTGATGTTCAAGAAGTAGGACTTCGCCTCGCGCGAGTCCTCGCCTTTGGCCTCGGCGATCTTCTTCGCGAGCGAGTTGGCGACAGCCTTGGCGATCAACGTTTTGCCGCAGCCCGGCGGACCGTAGAGCAGCACGCCCTTCGGCGGCCGCAAGGAGTACTCCAGGAACAGGTCGCGGTGCAGGAACGGCAGCTCGACCGCGTCGCGGATCTGCTCGATCTGGCGGGTGAGGCCGCCGATGTCCTCGTATTGCACGTCGGGAACCTCTTCGAGCACGAGGTCTTCGACCTCGGCCTTCGGGATTCGCTCGAACGCGTATCCGGCTTTGGTGTCCACGAGCAGCGAATCGCCTGGGCGAAGCTGGCGGAAGTCCTCGTCCTCTTTGTTGATGAGCGGATCGGCGAGCCAGACGACCCGCTCCTCGTCCGCGTGGCCCACGACGAGCGCCCGATGCCCGTCTTCGAGCACTTCGCGCAAACTGGAAATCTCCCCGACGGCCTCGAAAAGCTCAGCGGCCACCACGGTGAGCGCCTCGTTCAGGCGCAATGTCTGGCCCTTGCGCAACAGGGCGGTGTCGACGTTGGGCGAAACGGCAAGACGCATCTTGCGGCCAGAGGTGAACACGTCCAAGGTTTTGTCCTCGTTGACGGCGAGCAGCACGCCGTAGCCGCCGGGGGGCTGGCCGAGCCGGTCCACCTCTTCCCGAAGGGCGACAAGCTGCGCCCGCGCCTCTCGAAGGGTGTCGAGGAGTTTGGCGTTGCGCTTGGTGAGCCCTTCGATCCGCTCGCGCAGATCAGTGGCTTCGCCCGTGCCCGACTGCCCGGACGGGCGCCCCGTGTCGTTCTGGTCGCCCGGGCCGCGGCCCGCGCCAGAGTCCTCAAAGGGGTCGTATTCCGTGCGATCCGAGGTGCTCATATTCACCACTCCCTTGTCAGGCGTGTCGCTCTGCAGCGTTGGTCTTACCACCGTACCGGGGAATCGCGCGCGGCGCCGGGCCGGGCAACGCGCCAACGCGATCTTTCCGTGTGGTAGTCGTCATATTGACACAACGAGGACGTTCGGCAAAGCGAAGATGAACGGGCAGCCGCCGCGCGGCGCGCTCAAGGCTCGTCGCGGTGCTCTTCGAGTTCACCGCTCAGCGACATCGCAGCCGCCCGGCCCATCGGGCCGTACGTCGCGCACGGCTCGCCGACGTGATGGCTCATCCCATTCCCCTGCCCTTGCGCCTGTTCGAGCGCCACTTCCTCCGTCTCGCCCACGCCGACCGCCGTGCCCTCGCGACGGGCCTGCCCGTCGGGGGCGGCCCCGGCTTCGACGTAACGGGCGCAGGAGACGACGTACCAGCTGCCTTCAGCAGACGCGGCGACCGTCGTGGAGCCGAGCGCGGCGGCAAGAACGGCGGCCGCCAGAGAGCGGCGACCCAAAGACATGCGCGCCATGGCTCTCCTCCTGACTGAAGCGTCCTGACTGAAGCGTCCTCATCCTGTCCGAGGGCGAGTTTACCCTAGTTCTGGCGCTGCGGCGTTTGGTTGCCGCCCCCGCCGATGCGGCCTCGGCGCGACGACCCCGTCCGCCAACCGCCTCGCGCTGACGAGGAATCCCGTGTGGCCGCGCATTTGGTGCGACGGACGCACCGCGAGCCCCACCGCCTGCCATTCCCGCACCAGGCTCTCCCATATTCTCGGCTCTGTCCACAGGCCCTGCGCGCGCAAGGCCTCGACCAGAGTGGAAATCTGCGTCGTGGTCGCCACGTACACCACCAGCACGCCGCCGGGGACGATCGCTTTGGCGACCACGTCCAGGGTCTCCCAGGCCGCGAGCATGTCGAGCACCACCCGGTCCACCTGGCCGCCGCGCTGCGGGTCGAACTCGACGAGGTCGGCCACGGCGAGGCTCCAGTTGGCCGGGCGCCCGCCGAAAAAGCGCTCCACGTTCTGCACGGCGAATTGGGCGTGGTCTTCGCGGATCTCGTACGAGATCACTTCGCCGGACTGCCCGACCGCGCGCAGCAGCGAGCACGTCAGCGCGCCGGAGCCGACGCCCGCCTCAAGGACTCTGGCTCCGGGGAAAATGTCGCCTTCCATGACGATCTGCCCGGCGTCCTTCGGGTAGACGACCGCCGCGCCGCGCGGCATCGAAAGCACGTAATCCGCCAGCAACGGGCGAAAGGCCAGGTATTCAGCCCCGGAGGCGGCGACCGCGACGCTGCCCTCGGGCGAGCCGATCAGGTCGTCACAGGCGATGGCCCCATGGTGGGTGTGATACGTCTTGCCAGCCTGCAACACCACGGTGTATTTGCGCGCCTTCGCGTCGGTGAGCTGCACACGTTCGCCCTCGCGAAACGGGCCAGAAGGTTTGTCCGCTTGATCCACGGCGCCCATCATGGCACGCCGTGCGGGCGCGCCCCCATCGGCCCCAAGGCTCGTCAGAAGGGCGTCAGGCAGCGGCCAAGCCGCACGCCGAGCCCGTATGAGGACGCCATGTCGCGTTCCGCGTTGGCTTGCGCCTCGGATCGCGACGCGCCCAAGCCCTGGGCGTAGCCCACCAGGTGGGTGTTGTCCTCGCCGCCAGGGCCCCAGACCTCGCAGCGGACGACCACCGTGTCCGGCTCGTCAGCCTGCGCAGTCACGGCCGCGGGCGCAGCCAGAGCCGCTGCGAAAACGGACAGCGCCGCCACGAGCCTCGCCGCGCCCATGTCTTTAGACCGGGTGGCAGTTCTGCAGGTGGGGCATGTTGCCGTAGGGGCCCCACTTCTGCCGCTCCGCGTCCTCGCGGGCCGCGCCCTCGTTGGGGCCATGTCCGGTGACTGTCCCCGCGTGCTGCGGTATTCCGCCCCTGCCGAATCCTCCCATCGGCTGCGCCCAGACGTCGCACTGGATCGCGACGTCGCCTTCCTCCGGATCGGCCTGCGCGGCGATCTGGCTGGCGACTCCGAGCCCCGCCGTCACTGCCGCGATCACGCCCAACCCACGAAGAACACGGATCACAAGCTTCCTCCAAGAGTAGAGAAGGGCGGGAATCGAAACAAAAAGAGCCAAAGAACAGTTTCGAGCGCCACCCACATGCGGACGACTGATTGTAGCACCGGGAATCCGGAATTCCAGTACGCCAAGTCGAGAAACTCAAGGCACAGCGGCGCGGCCCGCCGCCGCCGTGCCGGCGAGTTGTCAGACCGCCTCGCTAGGCTCAAGCTATGACGAAATCAGCCGTCGGCTCCTTGTCCGGCAGACGACTGGCGCTCTCCCCCTCGCGGGCGAGCGACTTCCGCCAGTGCCCGCTGTTGTACCGGTTGCGGGCGATCGACCGCATCCCGCAACCGCCGACCTTGGCGATGGTCCGGGGAACGCTGGTCCACGCCGCGCTCGAAGAGCTCCTCGCGCTGCCCGCAGAGTCCCGGACATTGGACGCGGCGGCCGAACTCATCGCGCCGTCCTGGCAGCGCGTGTCGGGAGAAATGCCCGAAGACCACCGGCTCGACTTGGACGAGCACGGGCTCTCGCAACTGTTCGAGCAGTCGAAAACCTTGTTGGCGATGTACTTCGCGTTGGAGGACCCCGCCCGTGTCACGCCGAGCGCCTGCGAGCTTCGCGTCGAGGTCGACCTGGAGCCGGACGTGCCCCTGCGCGGTTTCGTCGACCGGGTGGACGAGCTCGCCGACGGCGAGCTGCGCGTGGTGGACTACAAGACCGGACGCGCTCCGGGCGGCCCGTACGAGGCCAAGGCGCTCTTTCAGATGAAGTTTTACGCCTTGGCGCTGTGGAAGCTGCGCGGCGTTGTGCCGCAAGAGCTGCGCCTGATGTACCTGGGGTCCGGGGACACCCTCACCTATGAGCCGGACCCCGGCGAACTCGACCGGTTCAGCCGCACCTTGGTCGCCATCTGGCGGGCGATTCAGACGGCCGGTCGAACCGGTGACTTCCGGCCCAATCCAGGCCCGTTGTGCAAGTGGTGCGAGCACCAGAGCCGATGCCCGGCGTTCGGCAACACCCCGCCGGAGTACCCCGGTTGGCCCGACGAAGACTCCGACACGGGCCTCGTGTCAGAGCTGTTGGCGGAGTCAGAGCTGTTGGAGCGCTGAGGGCGGCTGGCGCAGCGCGGGCGGCGGGCGGATGAGGAGCCCGACGGCGCTCAGGAGGTCGGCGGCCATTCGGTCAGGACTTCGACGCCGTCGCGCGTGACGAGGACCGTGTGCTCGAACTGGGCCGACCACTTCTTGTCTTTGGTCACCACAGTCCATCCGTCCGGCCAGATCTCGTAGTCCAACGCTCCCGCGTTAATCATCGGCTCCACGGTGAAGACCATGCCCGGCTCGATGATCGTGCTGACGTGGGGCGCGTCGTAATGCAGAACGGACAGCCCGTTGTGGAACGTCGTCCCGATGCCGTGGCCAGTGAAATCCCGAACCGTGGTGAAGCCGAACCGAGACGCGTACGCCTCGATGACACGGCCGATCACATTGAGGGGCCTGCCCGGCCGCACCGCCCTGATGCCCCGATCCCTGGCTTCGCGCGCCACTTCCACCAGTTGGCGGGCCTGTTCGCTCACCTCGCCAGCGAGGAATGTCGCGCAGGTGTCCCCGTGCGCCCCGTCAATGTACGCAGTGACGTCGATGTTCACGATGTCGCCGTCTTCGACCACGGTCGAGTCGGGAATGCCGTGGCAGATCACCTCGTTGAGGGACGTGCACGACGACTTCGGGAACGACTTGTAGCCCAGGGTCGAGGGGTACGCGCCGTGGTCCACCATGTACTCGTGCGCGATCCGGTCGAGCTCGTCGGTGCGAATGCCCGGCCGAACAGCCGCGCCCGCCGCCGCGAGCGCTCCTGCGGCGATCTTGGACGCGACCCGGACCGCGGCGATGGTCTCCTCGGTCTGCACCCAAGGCTCGCTGCCCTCTTTCGCAGTGGGCTTCCACGCGTACTCAGGTTTGACAATGGTGTCCGGCACAGTGAGGATCGGACTCGGTTTGCCAGGTCGAAGAGGCTTGCGGGCAGCGGTGGTCATGCAACGAGTGTACCCAGCCCACGTGCGGGGACGCGTGTCTCCTCGCCTCCCTCACGACGAGGAGACACGCCTCGGAGGTTCTGAAACCACCTGCTGCAGAACGCCCGAGCCCATAGCTGCCGTCCGAGTCGAGACGACCCCTCGAACACGTCTCGACGAAGTCGGAGCGTCGAGCCTGCTGGGAAAACTCCTTGCGAGGCTCTGTTGGATAAGACGCACGGCGGGCCGATTCGGTTCCATAGAATTTCGACGGGCGCCGCAACAGGCCAGGACGAGGTCTGCGCGCTCGGCTAGGAGTTGCTGTCGGGGATGCTCTGGAGGAACAGTTTTGTCACCGCGACCGCCGATTCCGAACTGCCGCCCCGGACGATCAACGTCGCGAAGGCGACGTCGCCGCGATATCCGACGAACCAGGCGTGCGATCCGCCGTCCACCTCGGCCTCGCCGGTCTTCCCGTACACTTCGCCGCAATCAGCGATATGCGTCGCGGTCCCAGCGGTGACGACTTGGCGCATCATCGGCCGAAGCCCCGCGACAATATCCGCGCCCAACGCAGGCCGGTCCCCGGACACTTGCGTGCGCGAGTCGAGCCGGAAAACCGGAGTCACCGGCGAACCATGCGCGACCGTCGCGGCGACCACGGCCATGCCGAAGGGGCTGACCGTCACCTTGCCTTGGCCGAAGCCGTCCTCGGTCCGGACGGTGAGGTCGTCCGCTTGCGGCACCGAACCAGAGACCGTCGTCAGGTCGGGAATCTGGTAATCCTCGCCGAGGCCGAGGGATGCGGCGGCCTGTGTGAGCGCGTCCGGCGACATCTCGCTCGCGAGCTTGGCGAACGTGGTGTTGCACGAGTGCGCGAACGCCGTGCGCATCGGCACCGTGCCGAGGCTGAACTCGTTCTCGTTCGGCACGGTTCGGGTGCCGATGTCCACTCGGCCCGGGCATCCGACGTAGGACTCTGGGGTCGCGACGCCCTGTTGCATCGCGGCGCTCGCGGTGATGATCTTGAACGTGGAGCCGGGCGGGTACTGCCCTTGGGTCGCGAGCATCCCCTCTTCGTCCGCCGCGCGGTTCTGCGCCACAGCGAGGATACGGCCGCTGGACGGCTGTATCGCCACCATCATGGCCTGCTGCCCTCGGCTGTCGACGGCGCGCTGCGCAGCGTCTTGGAGCTGGCGGTCCAAGCTCAGCGTGATCGCTGGGGACGGTTGCGCCGGGGCTTCGTGGAGCACGTCGAACTCCACGCCGTCCGCGTTCACCGTGACCACGCGCCAACCCGTCTTGCCGTCCACCTCGGCGAGCGCCTGCTTCTTCACCTGCCCGACCAGGTTGGGGGCAAAATGCAAATCGGTCGGCACGAGGTCGTACTCCTCGTTGAAACTGACCCCGGTGATCTTGCCCAGACGGTCGCGGACCCCGTCGACCTGGTCGGCCCGCAGCACGATCAACCCGAACGAGCCGTTCGCGGCGGTCGCCTGCTCGGCGAGCGACTGGCCGGTGAGACCGGGAACGAGGTCGCCGAGCGCGTCGGCGAGACGTTTGGACACCGAAACGGTCGTGTCCGGCAACCGCACGTCTTTCGGGGTGAACACCAACCGCGTCACCATGCCGGGGACCAAGACTTGGTTGCCCGAACTGTCGATCACGGAAGCCCGCGGCGGCGTGAGGGAGCGCAACGCGACGGTTTGCGTGTCCCCGAGTTTGGGGTGCAAATTCGTGTTCGTCCAGAGCACCCGCCATTCGCCCTGGAACTTGCCGAGGCGCAACGCGCCGTCGTAGGCCCAGACCCGGCCCTTGGGCAAACTCCACTCGTAGTGGTAGCCGACCTTGGCGGTGTCACCGTTGATGTGCGCGTCGCCGATCCTGGCGGTGAGCCCCTGCGCTTGCAGTCCGTCCCACATCTGCTCCATGGCGCGGAACGCCCGGGCGGGGAAGTCGGTCCGATCTGCCGCCTCGCGTGTTTTGTGCTTGCCGAGCAAGCCGAGGAAGGTGAGCGCGGCAGGGTTCGGGCCAACAGGCTTCGGCGTGCAGGCCGTCGTGCCCGCAGGGAGGAGCACCACCAACGCGAACAGCATCGATCGACACAAAAAACTGCGCATACCCGCAGATGGTAAGAATTTTTATGGCCTCCGCGCCGAAGGCGCACCGAGAGCTGCCCGCTCAGGCTGGCGACGCGGCAGTTCGAGCCTCTGGCCGCAGGTCAGCTGACAGTGACTTCGGGCACGCCGCTCTGAAGGCCGGACTCCTCGGCGATGCGCAACGCCTCTTCGATCAAAGTCTCGACGATGAGATGCTCGGGCACCGTCTTGATGACTTCGCCTTTGACGAAAATCTGCCCTCTGCCATTGCCGGAGGCAACGCCCAGATCCGCTTCGCGGGCTTCGCCGGGGCCGTTGACGACGCAGCCCATCACAGCGACGCGCAACGGCACTTCGATCCCCTCAAGACCTGCGGTGACCTGCTCGGCGAGGGTGTACACGTCCACTTGCGCGCGACCGCAGCTCGGGCAGGAGACGATCTCCAACGTGCGTTCTTTCAGGCCGAGCGACTGCAAAATCTGCTGGCCCACCTTGACCTCCTCCACCGGGGGGGCGGAAAGCGAGACGCGGATGGTGTCGCCGATGCCCTTGCCCAGCAGCACGCCGAAAGCCACAGCGGATTTGATCGTTCCTTGGAAGGCAGGACCGGCCTCGGTGACGCCGAGGTGCAGCGGATAGTCGCACTGCTCCGCTAAAAGCTCGTAGGCGCGGACCATGGTGACGGGGTCGTTGTGCTTGACCGAGATCTTGAGGTCGAAAAACCCGTGTTCGGCGAAGAGCCCCGCTTCCCACAACGCCGACTCCACAAGCGCCTCCGGGGTGGCTTTGCCGTATTTGGCGAGCAGCCGCGGATCCAACGACCCCGCGTTCACCCCGATGCGGATCGGGGTGTTCGCCGCGGCGGCGGCCTGCGCCACCTCTTTCACGCGCCCGTCGAACTCTTTGATGTTGCCAGGGTTCACCCGCACTCCGGCGCAACCGGCGTCAATGGCCGCGAAGATGTACCGGGGCTGGAAATGGATGTCCGCGATCACGGGGATCTGGCTCTTCTTCGCGATGGCGGCCAGCGCGTCGGCGTCCTCTTGGCGAGGGCAGGCCACGCGCACCAAATCGCATCCGGCGGCGGTGAGTTCCGCGATCTGCTGCAAGGTCGCGTTCACGTCGTGGGTCTTGGTCGTGGTCATCGACTGCACGGAAACCGGGTGGTCGCTGCCGACGCCGACCGGGCCGAGCTTGAGCTGCCGTGTCTGCCTGCGCGGGGCGAGCACCTGCGCGGGCGGGGCCGGCATCCCGAGTTCGACGGAAGTCATAGGGACAGTCTAGTCCGCCCACGCCGCCTCGGCGCTCACCTCTGGAACAGGCGGATCGGGTTCACCACGTCCGCGGCCAAAACAAGCACCATGTACACGCCGACGATCGCGAGCACCGCGTACGTCGCCGGGGCGAGCTTGAGGTAATCGACCGGCCCGCCCGCGGCTCTGCCCCGCAGCCGACGCAGCGTGTCGCGGGCCTTCTCATAGCCGATCACCGCGATGTGCCCGCCGTCGAACGGCACGAGCGGCAACAGGTTCACCATGCCGAGCACGAAGTTCAAGCTGGCCAACAACAGCACGAAGGTCGGCCACCCGCCTTGGTCGGCGTGCTCGGCGAGCTCCCCGCCGATGCGGCTCCC
>JGI2924J29684_1077756_pt1 | contig 22013 bp, 22 predicted proteins | sample BenlonsequencITS_FD_29684 | JGI IMG/M metagenome (IMG submission 29684)
ATTCTTACCCCATAAGGCTGGAAAAAAGGGGACGCAATGAATGGGAATTTGCCTGGCCCAGTGAAATGCTTAACTTGATGGCCAAATTTGACCTGGGCTGTGAACGCATGGAAAATGATGATTATAAGAATGCCAAGCGTATCTTTAATAGTATTATTAAAGCATGTCCTTATTTCATAGAAGCATATCTTCAACTGGCAGTGATGGAGTGGAACTCTGGGAACCTGCTTCAGGCCGACGGTCATTATAGCCAGGCTTTGGAAATTGGCCGTTCAGTACTGCCAGCCAATTTTCGGGGCAAATTACCCTGGGAGTGGGAAGATAACCAACCCTTCCTGAGCACCATATACGGCCTGGCGATGGTGAAGCTGCGCAGGGGCGATACGCAAAGCGCCAAAGAATTACTAAACTGGTTAATTAAACTGGAACCCGGCGATTGTTTCAATGCGCGTTCTATCCTTGAAGATATTAAGAGAGGAAAGATGACCTGGGATGACTAAACCACGGCCGTATATGTTAGGCGGCAAGGAAACCGGTCACTACCAGTCCGCTTTTAATAAAGCTTTGCTTATTTTTAAAGAGCTTGACCCGGAAGAAATGGCCGCTCGCAGCGGGGCTGCTTACGATCCCCGAACATGCCTTTTTACTTTGCCAAGCTTCGGCCAGAACATCACCATACAATACCCCCGGGGTCTGGTTACTTTTACTTCTTCCGAGCTACCTTTGCTGGGCTGGCGGCTGGTTGTTTTAAACTACCTGGTAAGATCCGACGGTATTTCAATGGATAATCGTCTGATATCCTACCGGGAACTGGAAAACGGAACGGTGTTTTACAACGCTTTTCAAAGGGAAAGCATTCTCACCCTGGGCCAGTGGGTACAGGACAAATCACCATGTATTCTGGCTCAAGCCATGATACGCCTGGGTGCTGCTGTTACCAGCAAAGATGCCGATTTAGCTGCGACCTTACTTGCACTGCCCAGGTTTCCCATCACCATAAAAATATGGTTTCCAGACGATGAATTACCGGGATCGGCGAATATTTTATTCGACTCCAGTGCCAATCATTATCTACATACCGAGGATATTGCCGTACTGGGTGATTACGCCAGCGCTTTTTTAATTAATGAGTATCAGGTTTTAACCGGACGCCCCTGTCGTCCCATCACATTATAATCCATCAATTATGATAATGAGGTGATCCGTATGCTGCCAGGTCATAACTGGAAAAGCATAAAATTTAACAATTCCCCGGGCCATAACCTGAACGGCCTTTTGCTTACCCCGGGCACAACTAAAGGACCGGTGGTAATAGTCTGTCATGGCTTCACCGGCAGCAAGGAAGGCGGCGGCATGGCCTTGGCCATGGGCGAAGAGTTGGGCCAAAGGGGATACAGCGTATTGCTTTTTGATTTCAGCGGTAATGGAGAAAGCGAAGGGCTGTTTGAACAAATTACTCTCTCAGGCCAGATCGACGACTTGAAATGCGCAGTAGATTGGTGTATCTCTGCAAGCCTGGACCCGGTATACACTACGGGGCGCAGTTTTGGAGGCACCACGGTGATTTGTCACGCAGCCAGCGATTTACGGGTGGCAGGTGTATGCACCTGGGCGGCACCGGCCCGGCTAAAGGAGCTGTTTACCGAATTTGCCGATGGACCGGTGGATGAAAAGGGCGAACTGTACGCCCTGGCGGGAGAGGATGGGGTTACTTACCTGCGCAAAACATTTTTTGACGACCTGGCCGGTTACGATGTGCAGGCATTAGCAGGTCAAATAGCACCACGACCTTTATTAATCATACAGGGGGAAAAGGACGAAGTAGTTGATCCGGCTGACGCCAGTCTTATTTACCATGGGGCCGGGCAACCAAAGGAATTGTTATATATACCCGGTGCAGACCACCGGTTTTCCCGTCATCGCCAAGTGGTATGGAATACATTCTTTGCCTGGTTGGAAAATAATCAACAAAGGCATATTTAACAACCATAACCCGGGCAAACCGGGCAATATAACCATATATTGATGAATGCAGCCCATCGCCGCTTGGAAGCAGGGGGACGGTTCTCGTGCTTCCACCAGGACTTACCAAGATAAGCTTTAAGATAATACCTGCCCGGTCAGGTATTTTAAACCATTATGCAAAGCCCTTGGCCTGAAGCCAAAATTGTTTTCCACGGCATCTATGTCAGTAATGTTATGCACATCCAGTTGCTTTAACTCAACCGGAGAAACAGGCGGGTCCCGTAAAATACTGTCCATTAACGGCACCACCAGGCGCATAAGCGGCATGGGTACATACAGTTTATAGCGTTTTTCCCCCAGGCTTTCCATTAAACGATCGAGCATTTGCGCGTAGCTTAAATGTTCAGGACCGCCGATTTCAATGATTCGGCCCACCATGTCGGAATTCTCGCATATCCGCAACAGGCAGCGCACCACATCCTCCACCGCAATAGGCTGAAATAAAGTACTTCCCCTGCCCGGAACAGGAACAAACGGCCTGGGAAACATTTGCAATGATTGAATCATGCGATTAAAAAAATTAAACCCCATCCCGTAAATCACTGACGGGCGTAATATTGTCCACTTAAGACCGCTTTGCCTGACCGCCTCTTCGCCGCGCCACTTTGAATAAACATATTTATAACGGGAATTATCACAGGCACCAAGGGCACTCATATGAATAAAATGCTTTACCTCGGCCTGGCCGGCTGCAATAACCAGATTCAGGGTACCTTCCACATTTATGCGTTCGAAGGTTTGCTCTCCATGTTCTCTGATAATGGCCACCAGATGAATTACTTTATCCACACCCTGGCATGCTTTGTTTACCGACTCCGGGTCATTAATTTCACCCTGGACAAATTCAATGCCCCCAGGTAAAACCTCACCGGCTTTTTGAGGTGACCGGACCAGGCAGCGCACGGTGTGGCCTTTTTTTACCAAAGCACTCACCAGGGGCTTTCCCACCAGGCCCGTACCACCGGTTACAAGTATCACACGCATCCGTTCCTTTCCCCGAAAAATTAGCTTACCGGACAAACTTTAATAATTACCCAGGCCAGCCATGTCCAGGGTGTCTGCTGTCTATTTACCAACATAATCATATATTTGTTATCAAGAAGGTAAATTCCTTTAAATCATCATAAATAAACTTATAACAAAAATCTATGTATTAAAAGTGGTGTTACAAAGGTTTCCACAGCGGCCGCCAAAACCAGCAGGGGCCATACAACCACCAGATAAGTTTTTAATACCCGCCCAGCAACATGCACCCCTTGACTGTGCAGGCGGCGATAGTAAAAACTGGCCCCGGCAGCCAGAAAAATTGCCGTCAGCTCCGGTACCCCGTGGGGCAAAAGCCCGAACAGCCAAATTTGGAAGCTGTGGTGGTTAAATAAAACCGCCTGGATTTTTACGGCAAACCCACTGATGGCACCGTTCAGCAATAAAACAAGTACCGGCCAAACATTATAAGTGAACATACCCAACACCAACATAGTAAAGCTCACCATACTGTTCCTGGCCAGGATAAACAAGAATACATTTTCCGGCAAACCTTCCCCAAAGGGATTGGCCAGTATCATATCCCGCACTGTATTATAATACTCGCCGGCCTTGTCGGAAACCAGCACGGCCACAAGATAGCCAAGACAGACCGCTACTATAAATATGGTCAGGCTAAGCAAACTGTCCTGCTTATAATGCCTGATCTCCCGCCACTCTTTGCTAAACCAGTCCAGCAATTATCATCCCACCTTTTGTTAGCTGCTTAAATTTTCACCTTTCTGTGCTTACTATTACCGGTTTTTTTTCTTATGGGCTCATAGGCATTAAACAAATCAAACATTTCCGGCTGATAGCTATATTGTTTATATAATTCTCCATAGGAGGGTCCAGGCAGCCGTTTAGCCAAATCCAGCACTTTATAATAATAAAGACCGGACAGGCGGCTTACATAATGCAGCAGACAAAACCCCGGGCGCAAATCATCACCTTGATAGAACCTGAATTGCAAGGCCCTTTGCCGCCCCCTGGTATCATAATAAGCAGTTATAAACTGCATCGCAAGGATAGACTTGAAATCATCAGCTACCGACAGATCATCAACATAAACCATCCAGAAGCCATTACCAAGATACCAAATATCATTCATTTATGTCACCTCTGTATTATACTATAACATACAATTTTTACCTGGATACTAATAAATTTAACTTTTCTTATACTGATAAAATCCATTGCCAATAAGTACTCTTTAACTTATACTAATTAGATATTGTATAAAAAACACCATGGGTAGGTGTATGAATTGAAAACCACCATCATAGGTGTAGGTAAGATTGGCAAAGAAATAGCAGCCAGGCTGTGGCACGAGGGTCACGATCTCGTTATTATTGAAAAGAATGAAGCAAAGCTACAAAAAATTGAGGAAGATCTGGATTGCCACTGCATCAAGGGCAGCGGTGCCACCGCTAAAACCCTCAGCAACCCCATTGTTGCAGAAAGTGAATTGCTCATTGCAGTGACCAACAGCGACGAAGTAAACATGATCGCCTGCATGACAGCCAAGCGGATCGGCATACCACGTACCGTAGCACGTATCCGGGACCCGGATTATTCAAAAAATTTAATTATCAGTAAGGAAGACCTGGGTATTGATCTTATAATCAACCCTGATTACTCGGCGGCTATGGAAATCAACCGCTTTCTCACTATGACCCTACCTGTGCATATGGAGCCCTTTGCCAGAGGGCGAGTACAACTGGCTGATATAACAGTAAACGACAGTATGACCATCTTTGCCAACAAAAGACTGATGAACATGGATATTCCCGGGTCATTGCTAATTGTAGCTATATCACGCAATGGTGACATGATTATCCCCGGTGGCCGGGATATTGTTTTACCTGGTGATACTATTTATCTACTGGGACATTCGGATATAATCAATAAAATTTGCTCAAAAGTTAAAAAGAAGCGACAAAAGGTACAAACCGTTATGATACTGGGTGGGGGGCGTACCGGCTTTTACCTGGCGGAAAGGCTTTGTTCCCAAGGTATGAAAGTAAAAGTTATCGAACAGAACAACGACCGGTGCCGGGAGCTGGCTGAAAAATTACCAGAAGCACTCATTTTGTGTGCAGACGGCTCGGATTTAGAGTTACTGCGCCGGGAAGGCATCAAGGATACTGATGCTTTTGTCACAGTTACCGGCCTCGATGAGGAAAATCTATTGCTGGCCCTGTTAGCTAAACAAATGGGCGCCAAAAGAGTGATCGCCAAAATCAGCCGCCCCGGGTACGCGCCCCTGGTGGAGCAGCTAGGGGTAGATTGCGCCATCAGCCCTCGCTTGATCACAACGGGAGAAGTGCTGCGTTTTATTAAGGGCGGGCGGCTGGTATCCCTTTTCCTGCTCCTCAATGAAAAGGCCGAAGTTATTGAATTATTTGTACAGCCTCGCAGCAAAATTGCCGGCCGCCCCCTGCACAAATCCGGACTTCCGGCCGGAACTATTATCGGTACAATTATGCGGGGCAATAAAGTAATCATTCCCCAGGGTAATGACATCATTAAAGAAAAAGACCGTTTGGTGGTGTTTGCCCTGGGTCACAACGTAGGCATCATTGAATCAATGTGTGGTCTTGGAGGAAACGGGCGTGAACAGGTCACTAATTCTACGGACTCTGGGTCTGGTTCTACTTGGTGAAGCCGGAGCAATGCTGCCATCACTGGGTATTGCTCTATATTTAAAAGAATCTGCTTACTTCGCCTTTGGCATATCTATTTTGGTGCTGGCACTGATTGGCCTAATCCTTTCCCGCAACCGTATTACCACTAACGACGTCGGGTACCGGGAAGGATTTATTATTGCCACTGCCAGCTGGCTACTGCTGGCATTGTTTGGGACACTGCCCTTTATGATTTGCGAGGCTATTCCAGGCTTTATAGATGCTTTTTTTGAAACCATGTCCGGCTTTACCACCACCGGAGCAACCGTGATAATAGATGTCGAAAGCCTACCCAAGAGCATTCTTTTCTGGCGCAGTATTACCCACTGGCTGGGCGGCATGGGGATTATCGTTTTAACCCTGGCCTTGATCCCGTCGCTTAAAATAGCGGGGATGAAACTTTTCCGGGCCGAAGTAACCGGACCGGCCAAAAGCAAGGTATTACCACGGGTAGCCCAGACCTCCAGGGAGTTATATAAAGTTTATATTATGATTACCGTCATAGAAATTGCCGCCCTGAAAGTGGCTGGTCTTAACTGGTTCGACTCTTTTAACCATTCCTTCAGCAGCGTGGCCACCGGTGGGTTTTCCAATTATAATGAGAGTGTGGGCGCATTGAACAACGCTGCGGCGGAGTACATCATTATATTCTTTATGTTGATCTGCGGCATGAACTTTGCCCTGCACTATCATGCATTGCGGGGCAATTTCCGGCCTTTATGGAAGGACACAGAAACCAGGTTGTACCTTGGAATAACTATAACAGCCTGGCTGTTTATCAGCATTAACTTAATGATAGCCATGGATTACCAAACTGAAACAGCTTTGCGTCAGTCAGCTTTTCAAACGGTATCAATTTTAACCACCACCGGCTTTGCTACCACCGACTATAACCTGTGGCCTACCTTTAGTCAGGGTGTAATTTTTTTACTCATGTTTATCGGCGGCTGCGCCGGCTCCACCGGGGGCGGTATTAAAAACGTACGTTACTTAATCCTGGTTAAAGCAGCCTCCAGGCAAATTTCCAAGCTCATTCATCCTAAAGCGGTTATCCCAATTCGTGTTGGCCGGGACGTAGTACCTGATGAGTTGGTGGAAAGTGTGCAATCATTTTTCTTTTTATACTTTGGTCTGTTGCTGGTTTGTACACTAATGATTACTGCCATGGGCATTGACCTGCTCAGTGCCATAACAGCTGTAGCCGCTACTCTGGGCAATATCGGGCCCGGTTTTGGCATAGTTGGGCCGGCTTCCAATTATGCGGCTATTCCGCCAGCTGGAAAACTACTTTTGACTATTTGCATGCTGGTAGGGCGCCTGGAAATCTACACCGTACTGGTCTTCTTCAGCGCCCGGCTGTGGCGTTCATAGTGCAGAGGATGATTTTAGAGCCATCCCCTGCCCCTTTGCCCACCGGTTTATATATTGAAGACAGCGGTTTATGGCTCCGTACCTGTTTTCACTAACCACTTACTTTGTCATATGACACCTCAATATAATAATGCAGCTATTAGACTGAATTTTATTAATTTTCTGTAAGTTATATACTATCATAGGCATATAGATAAAAATTATTTGGGAGGTGCGGTATATGTCTCAACCCTCTAGTACCAAGGCCTGGCAGATTACCTTCGCCGGAACGGGAATCAACCTGGCCCTGGGCGTCCTTTATTCCTGGAGCGTGTTTGCTGCAGCACTTATTGACCAGTACGGTTGGACCAAAACGGAATCATCCATTCCTTACACCCTGGCCTGTGTCATTTTTGCCATTTGCATGGTGCCCGCGGGGCGCTGGCTTGACAAATCCGGTCCGCGGGTGGTAGCCACGGTGGCTGCCTTCCTCTGTGGTTCCGGCATGGTGGTGGCCGGTCTATCCCAATCAGTGGGCTTTGTGGCAGTAGGATTTGGCCTGCTGGTCGGAGCCGCCATGGGGTTTGGTTATGCAGCCCCCACACCGGCGGCTGTGAAGTGGTTTCAGCCCCATAAAAAAGGGCAAATTGCCGGTTTGGTGGTGGCCGGCTTCGGTCTGGCGTCGGTCTACATCGCACCTATGACCAACTATTTTTTAGCTACGTTCGGCGTCTCCAGAACGTTCTTCATTGAAGGAATAATGTTCTTCGTAGTAATTGTGGTGCTTGCGCAGTTCCTGGCTTTCCCACCCACGCAAAACTTTGTACCTTTCGGAGGTCCTCCGCCGGCCAGTACGGCCAAGGCAGCTTCCAGTTACACCAAGCGTGACTATACGCCCGGTGAAATGGTTAAAACGCCCCAGTTTTATCAACTCTGGCTGATGTTTTGTTTTGCGGCCTCCGCAGGGTTGTTGATAATCGGGCACCTGGCTAAGATTTCTCAAATACAGGGGGGTATCAACTGGGGATTTGCGTTAGTTGCAGTGCTGGCCATAGCAAACGCCAGCGGTAGAATTTTGGCAGGTTTTATATCCGACCGTCTGGGCAGAACTAATACCATGCTGCTGGTGTTCAGCATTCAAGCAATTAACATGTTTGCTTTCTCTTACTATAGCTCCGCTCCGCTGCTACTGCTTGGGTCAATCTTAACAGGCCTGGCTTACGGCTCGCTGCTTACACTGTTCCCCTCGGCCACATATGATTTCTTCGGCATGAAAAACTCCGGCGTCAACTACGGCATGGTATTTACCGCCTGGGGCGCGGCGGCACTGATAGGCCCCATTATCGCAGGGCAGGTAGCCGATGCTACAGGCGGGTACGGGGCCAGCTATTTAATCTCGGGTGCACTGTTACTGGTAGCCGCACTGATTACATTCTTTACCAAAGCACCACAACCGGTAGCCCATCAAAAAGCATTGAAAACTTAAGCGTTAACTTTTTAAAGTATCAAACAAACCCCCGTCTTTACGGGGGCTTTCTTTTTTGGCAGACTACACCATATTTGTTTAATCGGGCTCAGGCTAAAAATTATGGTTGTATTCATTTAGTACCACCCGTTAGTTCTTTACAGCAGTTAATCTCCAGGATATTAAAAAATATTTTCCAGATTAACCTTTTCCTTTTCAGGGATATGCACCAGCAATTGCTTGAGCACTGCCAATTCACTTGAGGCCATAACGCGGTCCTGCATGCTTATATAATGCTTAATTCGGGCCAGTGACATACTAATGTTATCAATCTCCTGATGATCAATAACCATAGCCCACCAGCTTTTGTGCTCATTCCATAAGTTTTCTACTTTTGCAATACCGGTACCGGCATATTCCCAGTTATCACCGGCAATAGCCATTTCCATCCCGCCAAGCCCGGCTACCATATCATTTGCGCTGCTTTCCAGCTTATTCAGGGTTATAAAGCTAAAGGACAAAACCAGCAACAGCACAACTACCACCGCTGCATAAATCCTCATACCCGGCCACCGTCCGGTTTACCCTTTAGCTGGTAAAACAATTGTCCCGCTGTATCCAGACTGGCAAAAAGAACCCTCTTAAAGTCATCGATACCAAACTTGTGCAGCTCTATCACCAGCCATTCCCTGGTCAAGTTAACTTTACGCAAATTTTGCTCATTTAACTGCCCATCAATAATCAGCGTTAAAGGTATGCCCTCGTATTTAGTATTAATTTGCAAATCCACAGGCTGCAGTGCCCGCTTTTGCGACTTGGGTATCACACTGAGCTGGCCGTTGGTTTCCAAAATGGCAAATTCCACATCAGCCAGATTGGGATAATTTTTAGCCCGCAGCTGTTCCAGCAAGTCATTAATATTATAGCGTAAATACCTGAGTTCCTGTTCTACCAGCTTACCATTGGCTACCACCACGCTGGGTCTGCCGCAGATGATGCCCCGGGCGTTCAAACTTTTCATGGAAATATAGGACAGTGCAACCTGGGCCGCCATTAAAATAATAATGGGGATAATACCACTTAACAGAGGTATACCGGTATCTTGCATGGGAATGGCGGCCAGGTCGGCTATCATTAGCGCCACCACCAGTTCAAACGGCTGCAATTGCCCGATTTCCCTTTTGCCCATAATACGCATGACGGTAAGCACGGCAATATAAAGGATCAGTGTTCTAATGATGATCAAAAGCACAAGAATCACCCGAATTTTGGCATGGAAATATCGTAATTATCATAAGTGCCGCTACCTGCCTTAAAAACATTCCGCCCACCTCACCAAGGGGATTTCAAATTTGCCGTACATATATTGATGGGCGGGCCTTACCCTGACAGTATAGCCATAAGTTCCCTGGGACAGGGGTACTTTGCCGGTATAGCGGTAGGTGCCATCCCCCAGTGTTTCCTTTAACTCCATAATAATGGTATTTAAATTGCTGATATACGGCCCTTGATCACTTCCGAAAGCGATCTCCACAGCAACTTCCGAAGGCCTGATAGGGCCCAGCTTCACCACCGATCCCACCACCAGCTCCTCACCAGCCTGCATATCCCATCTACCATTGGAATCCGTACGCTCAACCTTTACATGATGCCAGTTCTCCTGAATAAACCTCTTAAACCGGCAAGCTTGTTCAGCCGCTGCATAATTTGATTCCATGAAAGCAATGCCCCGGTCAATTGCCGCAGCATAAAGCCTGTCCGTATACTCCATAACCATCCGGGCGGTACTGAAAATAGGTATTATCGTGCGCATGGAGCTGCGCATCATGGCCGCCCACTGGCCGGGAATATCGTTCTGCCGGTCATAATAAAGCGGTATTACTTTTTCCTCAAGCACCCTGTATAAATAATAAGTATCACTTTTATCCTGCTGTGTTTCGTGCAATTGTAAATCACCTGGATGCCCAATAGCAAAACCGTTTTTACCGTTGTATGCCTCGGGCCACCAACCGTCCAGCACGCTGCAGTGCAGAACACCGTTCATTGCAGCTTTCATGCCACTGGTGCCGCTGGCCTCCATAGGCCAGCGGGGGGTATTCAGCCATACATCTACACCGTGAACCAAATGTCGGGCCACATTAATATCGTAATTTTCCAGGAAAACAATTTTACCTTTAAAAGGCTCCTCCCGGGAAAAATCGATGATCTTTTTGATTAGCTCCTGGCCCTCACCATCTTTGGGATGTGCCTTACCGGCAAACACGATTTGTACCGGCCTGTCCAAATCGTTGAGTATGGCAGCCAGACGTTCCGGATCATTGAAAATCAGTGCGGCCCGCTTGTAAGTGGCAAAGCGGCGGGCAAAACCAATGGTCAAAGCATGCGGCAGTAAAACACCCCCGGCCTCGGCAATAAGTGCTTCTGAACCGTGATTGCGCCGGCAATTTTTCTTTATTCTATCCCTGATGTATTGGATGGCCTGTTCTTTCAAATACATATGTGTATCCCAGATTACCTGGTCCGGAATTTCGTCAATCCTTTGCCACATTGCGGGGTCAGTTACCTTGTCCGCCCAGTTTTCCCCCAGGTACTGGCTAAAAATATTTTTCCATACTTCGGCAATCCAGGAACGGGTATGTACCCCATTGGTCACCGAAGTAACCGGTACCTCCTCCACCGGAATAGCGGGGTAAAACCGGTGCAACATTTGGCGGGTCACTTCTCCGTGCAGCTTACTGACCCCGTTACAAAAACCGGCCATACGCATGGCTAAAACCGTCATATTAAACTCATCTTGCTGGGCGTCCCAACCCAGCTCCAGTAATGTATCACAGTCCATGCCGGTATCGCGGCATAACTCTGCCAAATATTTTTCTGTCATATCCCGGTCAAAAACATCATGACCGGCGGGCACGGGAGTATGAGTTGTAAATATGGTATTGGCCCTGATGGCTTCCCGGGCTGTGGCCGAGGGAACACCCTGGCTGACCATTTCCCGCAGCCGCTCCAGTGTTAAAAAGGCCGAGTGCCCTTCATTAATGTGCCATACGGCCGGAGTAATACCCAAGGTCCTTAAAGCCCTGACCCCGCCCACGCCAAGCACTATTTCCTGGGCAATACGCATTTCACGCCCGCCACCATATAACTGACCGGTAATTTTGCGATCCTCTTCCATGTTCAAGGGAAGATCAGCATCCAGGAGAATTAACTGCGACAGCCCCACCTGAACCTTCCATATCCTTATATGAACCGTTCTGCCTGGCAGCTCCACCGATACAGTGGTATCCAGGCCACTTTCTCCGACCACTGGTATAATGGGCATTTCATTAAAATTCAAATCCGGGTAATAAGTTTCCTGGCGGCCTTCAGGGTTGATGAATTGGTTAAAATAGCCATGTTTATATAATAAACCTACACCCACAAAGGGCAAACCCAAATCGCTGGCCGATTTGGTATGATCGCCGGCCAGCACGCCCAGACCGCCTGAATAAATGGGCAAGGATTCATGCAAGCCAAACTCAGCAGAAAAATAAGCAATGTTTTTATCCTTGAACCGGGGATAAGTTTGTTGAAACCACTTTTCCTCGCTCATGTAGCGATCATATCTGGCCATTACAGCATCATATTTTTCTAAAAAATGCTGGTTGGCGGCAACCCGGTCCAGTTCCTCACGGTGCACCCGCTGTAAAAATTTAACCGGGTTATGTTCCACCTGTTCCCAAAGCCCGGGATTTATTTCCCGGTACAGTTCCCTGGCCGGGCTGTGCCAGCTGAACCAGAGGTTATAGGAAAGATCACGCAGGCGTGCAATGCGCTCCGGCAGCGGCGGGTTAACCGTTACAGTACGGAAATAAAACATGTAATAACCTCCGTTGTCTTATGTAGGATTTTTTTATTTTATCCTCGGAATGGAATCGCAATGCACATTAAAATAAAAAACCGGCCAGGAGGAAATTATACCACCTGCCGGTTATTTAAACTACAGCCCCATAAATAAGGCTTTATATGTGAGCATTATGCAGATATATAAACGTCACTTACGCCCAGGAACGGTTCGACCGCTTGGACTGATAGCAATCCTTGCAATAAACCGGCCTGCTGCCGTTTGGCTTGAAGGGAACGCTGGTCATAGCACCGCACTCATCACAAACCACTTCATACATTTGCCTTTCCCTGGCACCACCAGCACGGAAGTTATTATTCTGGCGGCGTGCCTTGCGGCATTCCGGACAGCGGGAAGGAGCGTTTTCAAAACCCTTTTCAAAGAAAAACTCCTGTTCACCTGCTGTAAACACAAACTCTTCTCCACAGTCTTTACAAACTAAATTCTTGTCCGAAAAAACCATACCCTGAAATTGTCCTCCTTATGAATTATTATTACCCGATGGAACCTTTGACAGATGATTCGCCTATTCATAAGAAGGACAGACAAACACCGCAAAACAATTCCATGAGCATCTGATATAATAATATGAGAAAACAATCTAAATTACAATAATTACTTTTATAATTTTCTTGCTCGCAATATAGAAGCCCATTTTTTAGGTTTCTCCGGGCCTGGCTTTTCTGTTGGCGCAAACTCCTCCGCTGTTATTGCTATTTCCGCCCTGGCCGGCAGATAGTTCACCGGGCTAACAAATTCCGGACGATACTGTTCTTGTTCCAGGCGACGACGCATATCCAGTATGGATTTTTCCAGCCGTTCCACCCGCTCCCAAGTGGTTTTTTTCTTTTCCGCCTCCACCAGGCACGCCAAATCCCTAAGCCTGGCCCGCAGCTTGAAATTATCAGCGCTCAGACGCTCAATCTCATTGGCCATCTCCAGGTACTTATCATTACTAAACAAAGTATTCTCCAGTTCTTCAATGCGCTCCCGGTAGATACTATTGGTCCGGCTCAATGCTTCATTTTCTACAATACTATTACGTAATTGTTCTTCCCTCTCCTGGTTCATGGTACCGCTAACCAGGCGGTAGGTCAAAAGTGAACCCACTGCTGCGCCCGCACTCAGCCATGTCAAAATCATTGCCCCTTCTATTAGCACATCCAATCCCTCCAACCAATAAAGTAATCCGCCTATTACCTATTCTAGATAAATATGGCTTTTCCTTCCATAAAATACAAAATAATTGCACCTTGTTAAGTTGCTTAATCTAATAAGCTGATATTTATGTTTTGACCTGAATTTTAAAATTATTTAAAAGTAAAAGGTAAAGCATAAAGCCATAACGAAATTATAACGGGAAAATGTATGAAAAATGGGGGAAATTAATGCTTGCAGAAAAAATTGCTCTAGTAACCGACAGCACCTGCGATCTGCCAGATGAAATATTACATAACCTTAATGCCTGGATACTGCCTTTAAAAATTATTTACAAGGACCGGGTTTTTGCTGATAGATTGGAAATACAGCCCCAGGAAGTATACGACAATCTTAAACGGGAAGTACCCACCACTTCACAACCATCTCCGGAGGATACCCGGTCACTGTTTGAAAAGCTCCGGAATCAAGGTTTTACACACGCCATAGCCATTCACATTTCCAGTGGGCTAAGCGGCACTTATGCAACAGTTAAAATGATGGCCAGGCAGTTTAATCAAATTAAAGTGGAAGTCATAGATTCCAAAGCACTTTCAGTTGCTCTGGGTTTTCTGGTGCAAGAGGCCAGCCGCTGCATTAAACGGGGTTTACATTTTGAAAAAATTGTTGCCCGGTTACATGAAATGCAAAAAGACGTAAAAGTTTTCTTTGTAGTAAAAACTTTGGAATATCTGAAGAGAGGTGGACGTATTGGTTATGTAGAAAGCACAGTGGGTCAGATTTTAGATATAAAACCAATTATATCCATCAACAACGAAGGTAAGTATTATAGCTACTGCAAAGCCCGGGGCAGAAAAAAATCAATCAACAAACTGGTGGATATTTTAAAGGAACAGACAGCGGGTAAAAAAATAAACCTGGCCGTAGCCCATGGCGATGCCCGGGAAGAAGCGGCAGCACTTTTGGACAAAATATTAGATATAAAGGACATAAATATAAATAATGCTATGTTTTGCCAATTAAGCCCTGTAATGGTGGTCCACACGGGTCGGGGCCTTATTGGCCTGGCCTACCACGAAGTCCGCGAGGATTAAAGAAAGGCTTGTACAATGAAAATTATAGTTGATGCCGATGCCTGCCCGAAAAATGTACTGCAAATCTGCTCCCTTTTGGCCGGGGATTATCAAATTCCCCTGTACACTGTAGCCAGCTTCAACCATAATATCATCTCCGACCACCATACCACGGTGGGCAATGCCTCCCAGGAAACCGATATAGCCGTTATGAATATGACCGCCAGGGGCGATATTGTGGTTACCCAGGACGGCGGCCTGGCCGCCATGGTGCTTGGTAAGGGAGCCGCGGGCATAGCACCAAGCGGCAAAATATACCGCAAAGAGACCATTGTGTTTTTGTTGGAGGAAAGGGAAACCAAAGCCAAGCTGCGCCGGGGTGGTAGACGCACCAGGGGACCGCGCAAACGTACACCCGAGGATGACCAGCGGTTTACCGCCAGCCTGCGCAGGCTGATTGAGGAACGTAGTAAAGTTTAATATTTCGGGACTTTAAGTGTAAGTTGTTAGAGGATTATTACACTCATTACTTCACCTGTAAAGCACACATAATTTTTCTTTTCAGAGCCAGAAAATCGGGGGCGGTAAATAATTCAGCGCGCCGCGGCCTGGGCAGGCGTACCGGCAGGTGCATGCATACCCTGGCAGGCCTGGGAGTAAGCACGTATACCCGGTCCGACAGAAAAATCGCCTCGTCAATATCATGGGTAACAAATAAAACTGCCTGCTTGAAATTATTCCAGACTTTAAGCAGCCACTGCTGCATACGGGTACGGGTTATGGCGTCCAGTGCTCCCAGGGGTTCGTCCAAAAGTAGCACCCGCCGCCTTGCCAACACAGTACGCATCAGTGCGGCCCGCTGGCGCATGCCGCCGGAAAGTTCAGCAGGGTAACAGTTTTCAAAACCGGCAAGCCCAAAAAGCGGCATTAACTCCCTGGCCTCATGCTGCACGGCTATCCGGTCTCTTCCTACGGCCCGGCGAGCCAAAATAACATTGTCCAATACGGTACGCCAGGGCAACAGCAAGTCCTTCTGGGGCATATAGGCCACTACTTCCCCCGCAGGCACCCCATACTGATCACCCAGCAGCACCCGTCCCCGATCGGGAGCAGTTAAACCGCAAATAATATTAAAAAGCGTGCTTTTACCACAGCCGCTGGGTCCAATGAGGCTGACAAACTCCCCCTCCAGCACCTGCAAACTTACGTTGTCTAAAACAGGCAGGGACGTACCGTTTAACAGAAATGACTTGGCCACCCCCTCCAAAAATATCTCTACCATTTTTGCCTCCAATCAGCCAGTAACGGTGTAAAAATTGAAAACAGCTGCGCAACAGCAATTGTGCATGTCAAATAAAAGGCAACGCACGGCGCTAAAAAAACAAAGTTAGGCTACCTGTATGCATCAGGTATGTACAATACTTTTTGCCGGCGTACGGCGCAGCTGTCAACCCGGTTATTCAGGCAAAAATTCGTTGGTAAAAGCCTTGTGGGTATCAATTATTTCAGGCAGCAAATTATTCTGATGCATCCATTTGGCGTAACGCTCCCACACCTGGTTATCTTGTTCCCCCCAGCGGGCGGCGTCATCCTGGTAGCGCGGGCTCAAATACTTCTGGCTGGCCAGTACCAGCTGCTCATCCAACTCGGGCACATCCTCCAGCAGTATCCGGGCGGCTTCATCAGGCTGTTCAATAGCCAGCGTATAACCTTTGGCCGTGGCCCGCATAAACTTTTTCACCAGCTCGGGGTTGTCTTTAATCAATTGCTCGCTGGTAATTAAAACAGGAGTATAGTAATCCAGTGCCGGTTCGAAATCACGAAGTTCCAGGAAATTCAGATCTAGACCCCTTTGTTCAGCCTCTATTCCGGTCCAACCATAATAGATCCAGGTAAAATCAACGTCCCGCTCAATAGCCGTAAAAAAGTCCGCCGAGCCGATGTTCAATATTTGCACCTTGCTGAAATCTCCGCCATCATTTTCCACCACTGCCTTGAGCACAGCTTCCTCACTGGGTGAACCCCAGCCACCATAACGTTTGTTCTCCATTAAGCGAGGGCTGGTAATACCTTTATCCTTTGTGGAGGCAAAACCAGAGGTATTGTGCTGTATTACCGCAGCAATGGATACCACCGGAACATCACTGGCCCGGGCCTGGGTAACGTCTTCCTGATAACTCACCCCAAACTGGGCCTTGCCGGTAGCCACCAGCTGGGTGGTACCACCCTGGGTGGGCTCTACAATAGTCACCTGCAGCCCCTCATCGGCATACCAGCCCTTATCCCTGGCCACATAAAGGCCGGTGTGATTGGTATTGGGCACCCAGTCCAGCATTACCGTAACGGGCTGCAGCTCCCGGTTATCCGGAACGGATGTCCGGTCATTTCGATCAGGTGAACCACTGCCGGAAGAACAGCCTGCAACAATCAACATTGCGACCAGTAACGCAATGGCAGTAATTTTTCTAAACATTTTAATTATTTCTCCTTTCATTATAGTACCAGGGCATAACCAGGCGGGCCAACAATTCAATCAATGTGTAAATTAGCAAGCTAACTAGTACAATAATAAAAATAGCGGCAAAAACCCGGTCCAGCTGATAAGCGTGGGTAGCCCTGGTCATAAATACCCCGAGACCGCTTACCGCGCCCAGCCACTCGCCTATAACCGCCCCCATGACTGAATAAGTGCCCGCAATTTTAAGACCGGCAAAAAAGGAAGGCAAGGCTGCTGGAAACCGCACCACCCTGATGACCTGCCAGCGGGAATAACCCATTACCCGCAGCAAATTAACCATATCCCCATCCGCAGACTGCATACCTTCCACCAAACTGACCACCACGGGGAAAAAGCAAACCAACGCCACCACTACCACCTTGGGCAAAATACCGTAGCCAAACCAGATAATAAACAGCGGAGCAATGGAAATAATGGGCACTGTTTGGGAAACCACCAGTAACGGGTAAAGCCCCTGCCGAACCCAGGGGTGCAGGTCCATCAGCACAGCAAGCACCAGCGCCACCGCAACTGCCGCCGCCAGTCCCGATACCGCCGCCAGTATAGTGCTCTTGGAATGGTTGGCCAGCAGCGGCAGCATGTCCCCAAGTGTTATAATTACCTGGCTGGGAGCCGGCAGCAGATATGGCTTGATGGCAAAAACACGCACACCGGCCTCCCAGACAGCCAAGAAAGCCAGCAAAAAAAACAGTGCAGGCCATAGCCTATTACCGGCTGCAACATGACCGCCTATGCGGTTTAGCCGCGACATGGCCTGTATTTGTCCACTTTTTCCGCCATGGTCACGCCTTCGGGTACATAGTCTATTTTGACCAGCGTCATTACCCGGCGCGCCCCCGCGTCGATGCATGCTTGCTGGGCTTTTTTCACTATCTCCAGCAATTCATCCAGATCCCCTTCCATGGTGGTTTCCATGGGACCTACTTCATATGGGACGCCGGACTGCTGTACTACTTCGATGGCTTTGTCCACCACGGCATAGCTGTCCCCATCAGGTACCTGGGGCAATACCTGAAAACTGACATTAATCGACGGCACCTTGCATCAGCTCCTGTCGTTAAGATTGGTTTGCTTGTCTTTCAACTTTCAACTTTCAACACCCGGCACCAAAGCCAAAGCGTTAATTTACTTTGATTAGCAACATTAATCCAGAAGCAATGGTTATCTCGGCCTTATCCCCGGCCAGCCGATTGCTTATACCGTATGGGTTACCTATGCTGAAGGTGGCATCCTTTAGCGGCCACCGGGCACAATGCACGCACACACCGGTGACCTTCTCGGTAAGGGGCAGCAGTGAGAATACATCACCGGGCCGGCCCTCAACAACAGCGGGTTGCTGCGGTGCCACCAGGCTGATTTCATTGTATTCATTGATAATCCTGGCAGGTACATGGTGTTCAAAAGCGACCCGCAATAGATGCACATTGGCCAGGGTATGGTCCATGCGGGTGCCCGTGGCACCTAAAATAACCACTTCATCCGGAGGGCCTGCCAGCGCTTCGGCTATGGCCAGAGCCGTATCTGTATCATCCTTTTCGGCGGGATACTCCTTAACAACCACGCCCTGCCGGTAAAAACTTTCCAGCAGAGACTGGTCTATGGAATCCATATCACCTACAATGACTTGGGGGACAATTCCCAAAGCAGCCGCATACCTTGCCCCGCTGTCGACACAAATCAACCGGTCAGCCCCGGCAAGAGCCCGGGCCAGCCACTGTAAATTATCTACTGTTCCCCCGGTCAATACAACACAACGCATTTGTTCACCATCCGTTAAGGTTTTATATAAGCGTAGCCCTAACCCACGTCCTTATTTTGCACATTGATAAGCACCCTCGGCCACCTTCCAGTTTCATTAACATGGAAAAGAACTTGCATTTTGCTCATAACTTTAGTCTCCCTTCATAAAACACTAATCAATCATAGCGGTTAATAAGAAAAAAGGCGGCCTCCGGACAACCAAACGGTTATCCAAAACCTGTTCATACACATTTCTTAAAATAAAAAAGCACACCCACAGGTCAGGTGCGCTTAAGATTGTCATTTATACCTTTCCTACGCGGGCATTACCCCGTTCAGGTTCATGGGTCAGGTGCTTACAGCCCTTTCTCAGCCCATACAATGAGCTCCCCCAGTTAGTATATTGGTTTTTCTTTATTATATATCATCGCATATTACAGTCAATAGAAAATTACCAACTTGGCAAGACCATGGCCCAATACTAAACCAGCAACTGCCCACTCATTTTAAACGGGCGAAGAAAACGCTGAACCGCCGGGACAGCGACTTCACCCGCCAGCAAACTTTTTAGCCCCCCTTTATATACAATGGCACCTGCATCTATTACCGCCACGTTATCTGTCAGATAGGGAATTTCGTTAAAATCATGGGTAACAAAAACTGTGGTGCTGCCGGTATTGGCCAGCTGTGTGCCTAAATCCTCCAAAAGTTCCAAACGTGTAGAAAAGTCAAGGGCCGAAAAAGGCTCGTCCAAAAAAATAACCTCGGGTTCCAGTACAAAAGCACGGGCCAGGCTGACCCGCTGTGCCTCGCCACCGGACAGGTGCAAAGGCTTACGATTACGGAGGGCCGTAATACCAAACCGATCCAGCCAGTAATCAACCCGGCGCTGCCTGTCCACCCCGGCAATGCCCCGGAAATGCATACCCTGAGCCACGTTATTAAAAACAGTTGTATTTAATAACAGAGGTTCCTGGAACACCACAGCCATGCGCCTGCGAAAGGTCAGGCTGTTTTGACCCGTCACTTTGTCCCCCCGAAAAAAAATTTCCCCGGCCGTGGGAGTTTCCAGTAAGGCAAGCACCTTTAAAAAAGTGCTCTTGCCCGCCCCGTTGGGGCCGATCACTGCCAGCCTTTCCCCTTCCTCAAGCCGAAAATCGCCGATCTGCAGAATAGTCTTTTTATCCCTTACCACGACTATATCTTTTAAAGTTAGCATAAACACTGCTCCTAAGTTATTGCGGTTATATATTTAATATACCAGTAAATTATTTTTACTACAATATTACTAGGGTAAAGTACCCCCTAAGCACTCTAATAAGAAAATTATTGCTAATCAAGAAAATTATTAAAACATAATTGCGCTAAAGGGAGCCGGAAAATAGTTGGATACATCCAATACTGTAATGTTTTCCAGAGGCAATAAAATAAACCCACCCTTCGCTGAAAGCTCATTGCACTTGATACTAATGTGATTCTTCCCCGAAGATGTTTTCTAAAGCTCTGCAAACAAAAACTCTGTAGTACGATATATATTTATAAAACGTCTAAATTAGTTAGCTAATCAATTTGACACTCTTCCAGTGTCACCTCAACCATGCCCCGGTGACAACGTGGAGGTAGGGCCAAATAATAGGCGGTGGCATCATTAAGGGATTGCCGCATTTTATCGGATATCTCGGCAACCACTTTTGCCGGCACCCCAAGCACCAGCTTATTGGGAGGAATAACGGTTTTTTCGGTAACCAACGCTCCGGCACCTATGCAGCACCCATCGCCTATTTCGGCCCAGTCCATAATGATGGCCCCCATACCCACCAGTACATGTTCCCCAAGGGTGGGAGTATGTAATATCGAACCATGCCCGATATGGCTCCTGGGCCCAAGCAAAGCCGTTTCACCGGGAAAAACGTGAATAACGCAGTTTTCTTGAATATTCGAGCCGGAACCTATCACAATCGCTCCCCAATCACCCCGGATGCAGGCCCCGGGTCCAATATAACAACCCTCTCCTATGGTTACATCTCCAATAATAGTAGCATCAGGATGCACATATGTACCCTTGCCGATGGACGGTTTTTTGCCCTCAAATTGGTAAATACCCATACAATACCTCCTCATTTATCACTACTGTAAAGCTAAATTAAAACACACACTATAATTAATTCTATCAAATTTTAAAAACAATTGTTTTACCAAAAAACATAAAATTTTTAAAATATTAATTATATCCATTACCAGTTGTTTTTCCTAAAAAAACCGATTAAAATTTTTTACAAAAAAGCGCTCGGCCCCCGATCGGCAAATGCCGAATCAGGGGCCGAGCGTGCAGTACTGCGTGGCCACTATCATATTATGCAACGCCGAATATTTTGTGCAAAGAAATTTTTAAAATTGCAGCCTATCAGTTTTCTTCTATCTTTATCCCGCAAGCAAAGGAATACAGGTTTTAATCGGCTCACCTTTGTTGTTACACGTATGGGTTATTTTAACGTTGATACCGTAGGCTGCTTTTAAGTTTTTCTCTGTAATCACTTCATCCACACTACCTACGGTAAAAACATTATTCCTTTGCATCAAGGCAACCTTAGTTGAACAAAGAAAAGCATGATCCGGAAAATGTGAGGTCATAATTACTCCCAAGCCCTTCTGGGAAAGACGGTTGATTTGCTCCAGCACCCTGATTTGGTTGCCAAAATCCAAATTGGAAGTAGGCTCGTCCATAACAAGAATCTCCGGTTGCTGGGCCAACGCCCGGGCAATTAACACCATCTGTCTCTCACCACCACTGATTTCGGTATAAATCCGGTCTTTGAGGAAAGAAACATTGAGGATATCTAAAGCTTCCTCAGCAATGTCCAAATCGGCCAAAGAGGGTGCCCCGGCTATGCCTAAGTAAGCTGTTCTGCCCATAACCACTACATCAATTACTTTAAAAGGAAAGGGTGGGGTATGAGCCTGAGGCACATACCCCAGCGCTTTGGCCAGGCGCCTGCGCGACCAGCCATGCACATTCTCACCATCCAGTAAAATCTTTCCCTTGCGCAGTTTCAAAAAGCCCAGGATAGTCTTAAATAAGGTAGTTTTTCCC
>JGI2924J29684_1077755_pt1 | contig 21989 bp, 25 predicted proteins | sample BenlonsequencITS_FD_29684 | JGI IMG/M metagenome (IMG submission 29684)
GAGGGGAGGGAATCGAACCCACGAACGTCTACACGAGCGGATCTTGAGTCCGCCGCCGTTGACCGCTTGGCTACCCTCGCACGCGGTCGACGGTTGGTGACTATCGTATGAATACCCTGCGGTTCTCGCTACGCCCGTAGTCCGCACCCGGGGACGTCCTCGACCGAGGACGTCCCGTCGATAGGCTCGAGCAGGTGACGGGCGTTACAGTTGTGACACGCGTAGCCCCCCTCAACGTGTCCGAAGAGCCGTCCGCCACAGCGCAGACAGCGACCGTCCGGATGTTTCATCGACCGTGGATCGCTCGTCGCTCGAAATAAGTATTCCGGGTGCGGCCGGAACGGATCGGATCGCTGTCGTACGGTTCGGTGTCGAGACGGTCCGACGCCGGCAAGCGGCGCAACGAGCGAAACGAACGGGGTCCTCGAGCCCGAAGGGGTGAGTGATGGGAACCGCACCGTTCGCCGAGTCGCTCCGAACGTCGTTTCGAGTCCGATGACCGACCACACGCGAGACTACTCCGTCGCGCCGCCGATCTCGGGGGAGCCGACGGGCTGGGATCCCGACCGTGGGGAGTCGAACGGCTGGGAACACGGCACGCTCCGGCGGGCTGTCGTCCACGGCGTGCGGCTGTTCAACGACCGCGCGTTCCACGAGTCCCACGACTGTTTCGAACACGAGTGGTACAACTACGGCCACGGGACGACGGAGAGCTCCTTCCTGCACGGGATGGTTCAGGTCGCCGCCGGTGCCTACAAGCGAGCCGACTTCGAGGACGACGACGGGATGCGAAGCCTGTTCCGGACGGCCCTGCAGTACCTACAGGGGATCCCCGACGACTACTACGGCGTCGACGTTCGTGAGGTCCGTCAAACCCTGGAGACGGCCCTCGAGGAGCCGGCTGCGATCGACGGCTGGCTAATTCCGCTGGACGGCGAGCGACCGACCGCCCGACCGATCGATCGAGAGTACGCGGCCGACGTCGAGACCGGTCCCTGAGAGTGGGGGTTCGCCGTCGCTTGCGGCCGCGCCCATGCTGGACCGAACTGCATTTGAGGTCGAAGTTCGTACGACTGATAATGAAAGTTGCACAGCTCGGGTCCGGAACGCCCGAGATAGCGGTTGTCGGAGGAATTCACGGCGACGAGCCCTGCGGGGTTCGCGCCGTCGAGCGGTTGCTCGACGAGAACCCGTCCGTCGAGCGTCCCGTCAAGCTCGTGATCGCCAACGAGGAGGCGCTCGAGCGACGGGTACGGTTCGTCGACGAGGACCTCAACCGGGCGTTTCCGGGCGATCCGGACGCCAAGACCCACGAGGGACGGCTCGCCAACGAGCTCGTCGAGGAGCTGTCGGGCTGTTTCACGTTCTCGATGCACTCCACGCAGAGCCACGCCGAACCGTTCGCCATCGTCAACGAGATCGGCGAACGGGCGAAGTCGATCTGTCCGCAGCTGCCCGTGCAGGCGATGGTCGAGACCAGCGAGTTTGCCGAGGGACGGCTGTTCTCCGAGATCGACACCGTCGAGGTCGAGTGCGGACTGCAGGGTTCCGAGACGGCAGCCCAGAACGCCCACCGGCTCACCCGGGCGTTTCTGACCGCCGTTGGCGCTCTGCCCGGCGACACGGTCGGTCGCGACCTGCCGGTGTACCGGCTCGTCGACGCCATTCCGAAAGGCGAGGCCGACAGCTACGAGGTCTTCGTCGACAACTTCACCGAGATCGAGCCGGGCGATCCCTTTGCTGCGGCCGACGGCGACATGCAGGTCGCCACCGAATCCTTCTACCCCGTGCTCATGTCCTCGTACGGCTACCGCGACGTCTTCGGCTACGCCGCCGAGAAGCTCGACGTTGTGACGACGTCGAGTGCAGCCGACTGATCGCGCGGCAGTCGCCCCGGGACGGCTCGGGAACGGCTCCGAGATACGCACAAGTTTCCCCGAGTGAGGAGGATTGATGCCTCGGCGTCCCTAGCGGTCGTATATGGCAGTAACACCACTCCTCGCGGTCGCGTTCGGGGAGCTGTTCCCGAACGGGATCAGCCACTACGCGATCGGCGGTCTCCTCGTCGGTCTCGGTACCGTCGTCATCTATCTGGGCACCGGCATCGCCGCCGGCGCGAGCACGTTCCTCGAGTCGACCCTGTCGTACGTCTCGAACCTCTCGCGGTTCCAGCGGTACCGCGCTTCGCGGGACTGGCGGGTCGTGTTCACGCTGGGAATCGTCGCCGGCGCGGCCGTCTACGCGGTCACGTTCCAGTCCGGTCTGGTCTCGAGTTCGCTCCACCAGCCCGCGACGACCGGACAGCTCTACGACGTCGGCGGACTGACGCTGTGGCTGACCGACGTCCAGCCCTGGCGGCTGTTCCTCGGGGGAATCCTCATCGGGATCGGAACCCGCGTCGGCAAGGGGTGTACCTCGGGCCACGGCGTCTGTGGCGTCGGCTCGGCCTCGAGCGCCTCTCTCGTCGGCGTCGCGACCTTCCTGCTCGTTGCGATCGGCGTCGCCCAGTTGGTGCAGGCGCTGGGGGTGAGTCCCTGATGAACGGGATTCGAGCCGCGCGAGAATCCCGGAGACGCCAGCGGCGAGCGAAACGAACCGCGAGCTACGAACGGAGGTGTGAGCGATGAGCGCCGACCACGAGCAACATCCGCTGTTCATGCCGCTGGTGTTCGTCGGCGGACTGATCTTCGGCTTCGGACTCGGCTTCAGCCACATGGCCCAGCCCGAGATCGTCCTGAACTTCCTGCAGTTCGAGGACTTCGGACTGCTCTTTGTCATGTTCGGTGCCGCGGTCGTGACGGGGATCACCTTCTTCGGAATCAAACACGTCCGAGGGACGGCACCGCTTACCGGAACCGCCTACGGCCGTCGGCTGAAGACGCTCGACCGAAACGTCGTCCTCGGGGGCGGGATCTTCGGCGTCGGCTGGGGGCTGTCGGGGATCTGTCCCGGCGCGGCCTACGCCAGCCTCGGGATCGGCAACGTCGCGATCCTCTACGGGATCGCCGGTATGTTCGTCGGCGCGTACGTTCAGGGCTACCTGCGGTCGGCCGACGCCGGGGACGATACCCCGGCCTCGACGGCCGACTGACGGTGCCGGATCGAATCGGCGCACGATCACCGGGGACGTAAGGTCTATCCCCGTCACGTTCGTACCCCCGGTATGGACTTCCCACCGAATCAGGGGCTCGACCAGGACGAGGTCAACGAACAGGTCGCCGAGACCCTCGAGGACAACGAGGTCGTCCTCTTTATGAAGGGAACCGAACTGATGCCCCAGTGTGGCTACTCCCGTCGCGCGCTCGGGCTGATCGACCAGTACCGCGACGAGTACGAGACCGTCGACGTCCTCGACTCGCTCGACGAGTACCGGGCGGCCCTCGAAGAACAGAGCGGCTGGGAGACGATTCCCCAGACGTACGTCGACGGTGAGTTCGTCGGCGGGTCGGACATCCTCGCGGAGCTCGAGGAGCGCGGCGAACTGGCCGAGACGCTCGCGGACGAATAGCTCGCGCCGAAACCGAGTTGAATTTATTCCTTATATAGGGCCTCGAATTTAATAGCAGGTCATATAAGCCACGCGACCGTATTATAAGCCAGCGAGCGCTCCACACCTTCCCACTATGTCCACAGAGGAATCCAGACACGTATATCGGCTGCACTCGACCCTCGAACTGCCCCTCGAAGACCTCCACGACCACATCGACGAGGCGACGTTTCCCGACGGCGTCTCGGATGTCGAGATCACGCGACGCAACAACACGCTGATCCTGAAGGCCGTCGCCAAGGACGAATCGGTCAGCAAGTACACTCCGACGGCCCAGCTCAAGGCCAGCGTCACCGAGAACCGGGTCTACGAGGAAGACCCCGACGAGCGACACAACTCGTTCCGCTGGGACGAGGACGAAGAGGAAGAGATCGAATCGGAGCTCGTCGAGTTCGCCGCGTTCAAGGGCGACCGCGAGACCGTCCTCCAGAACTCGCTGTTGCAGTACGAGATGTTCCTCGTCCTCTGTGAGATCGCCGAGGCCGCCGAGAAGGGAACCCTGACCGCGATCGCCGAGTTCGACGGCGAGCTCGAGGCGACCCGTATCGTCGAGGGCGAGCCCCGACCCGCCGACATCGAGGTCGTCGAAGGTCCGCGGGACCACAGCTCGAGCCAGGGCGGCGTCAACTGGCGGGACAACAAGTTCATCAGCGACTGACCGTCGCCGACACGGGAGTTCTACGAAGTCCGACCGACAGTAGAGCTATTCCGTCCGTTCCCGTACCCGAACTATGCTCGATCCGGGTAGCTACGGGATCGTCGGGCGACTCGCGCTCGCGGCGTTCGTCTCGGTCGCGCCGACGCTGCTCTTTCTCGGACTGGTCCGGGGCCTCGAGCGGCTACGGGACGACGCCCTGCTGCTCGAGTTACGCCACCGCGAGGACGTCGACGTCTCACCGAACGACGACGTCCTCGACGTCCTCGCCGACGGCCTCGAGTTCGACCGCGCCGACCGCTCGGAGTACCGGTGTCCGTCCTGCGAGACCCCAAACGACTCGAACGCGCGGTACTGTCGCGAGTGTCTGGCTCAGCTCGCGGAGGGCTAGCGAGGCGGTCGCCGCCGCGAATCGCGTCGATCGGGACGCCTATCTGCGCCCCGCGCCGATCGACCGTATGGCCAGCGAACGGGAGAAGATGCTCGCCGGCGAGGCGTACGATCCCTCGGACCCCGAACTCGCCGCGGCCCGCGAGCGTGCCGGAGCGCTGTGTCGGCTGTACAACCGGACGACCGCGAGCGACCGTGAGAGTCGGGAGCTCGTCCTCCAGGAGCTGTTCGGCGCCGTCGGCGAGGGCCCGCAGGTCGAACCCCCGTTCCGGTGTGACTACGGCGACCAGATCGCCGTCGGGGACGAGTTCTTCGCGAACTTCGGCTGTGTCGTTCTGGACGTGCGTTCGGTAACCGTCGGCGATCGGTGTCTGCTCGGCCCTGGCGTCCACGTCTACACCGCGACCCATCCTCTCGAAGCTGCCGCCCGCGCCGAGGGAGTGGAGTACGGTGACCCCGTCAGCGTCGGGGACGACGTCTGGATCGGCGGGCAGGCAGTGTTGAACCCGGGCGTCAGCGTCGGCGACCGATCGGTCGTCGCCTCGGGCGCCGTCGTCACCCGGGACGTCCCGGCGGACGTCGTCGTTGCCGGGAACCCCGCGGAGGTCGTGCGGGAACTCGACTGACGGCCGACCGGAGCGACGACTGCAGGAACTGCGAACGGAGAACGGAAGGGGACGATCAGTCGACGGGCTCGAATCGGTGCAGGAACGCAGTGTTCTCATCGTCCCACTCGGTGCCGTGCGTGCGCTCGATCCGTCGCTTGTAGGCCTCGAGATCCGACGACCCCTCGGCGCGGGCGTCCTCGTCGGTCAGGTCGCCGAGCCGTCGTTCCGTCACCTCGACGAGTTCGAAGGTCGTCCCCTCGATCTCGAAGCTGTCACCCTCCGCGGCGTGTCTATCCCCGCGATGGATCTGGGTAACCTCGCCCTCGAGAGCGCTCGTTCGGAGCCGTTCGGCCGGCAGCAGGTCGCTCGCGTCGATCGTTCCCATGGACGGAGCTTCGGCCCGCGAAGAATAATGCTGTCGGTGACTCGAGGTCCTACAGACCGACCGGTTCCCCGTCGACGTACACCGTCTCGGGGGTTCGGATCGCCTCGAGGTCCTCGCAGGGATCGCCGACGAGCGCGAGGACGTCCCCGCGGTTACCGACCTCGAGGGTTCCGACGTCGTCGTCGGGGATCGTTCGCGCGGCGATCCGGGTCGCCGACTGGAGCGCCTCGTGTTCGCTCATGCCGATCTCCTCGACCAGCAGCTCGAGTTCGAGGGCGTTCTCGCCATGGGGGACCGGCTCGGGGCCGAGGAAGTCCGTCCCAGTCGCGATCGGGACGTCGTTCTCGTAGGCCCGCCGGACGGAGTCGAGGTGGGCCTCGCTCGCCTCGCGGGCCTTCTCGAGTCCGTAGTCGGGAACGCCGTGGTCGGCGCCGTGCTCGAGCAGCCGGTGCATGATCGACAGCGTCGGGACGAACGTCGCACCGGTCTCTTCGAACAGCTCGAGACACTCCTCGTCGACCCAGAACCCGTGTTCGATTGTGTCGACGCCGTTGCGGAGCGCGGCCTTGATCCCCGGTGCCCCCTGGGCGTGGGAGGCGACCGGGATCCCTACCCGGTGGGCCTCCTCGACGAACGCCCGGATCTCGGCGTCGGTGAACTGGCTCTGGTCGGGGGCGTCCTTCTCGCTCAACACCCCGCCGGTCGTCATGATCTTGAGGACGTCGACGCCGTTACGGATCCGCTTGCGGGCCTCTTTCCGACACTCGTCGGCACCGTCGGCGAGCGTCGCGAGCGATCCCTCGCCGGTCGCGGCCCACTCGTAGGGCAGAAAGTGGGAGTCGCCGTGGCCCCCGGTCTGGCTGATGCTCTGTGCGCTCGTAAACACCCGCGGACCCGGGATCGTCCCCTCGGCGACGGCCTCTCGCAGCCCCAGCCCGGTCGTCGAACCGACGTCCCTGACGGCGGTAAAGCCCGCCGCTAGCAGCGAGCGCAGGTCGGCCGTCGCTCGCGCGGTACCGAGCTCCGAGGACTCGGTGGTCCAGACGAGCGGGTTCATCGTTCGGGTCCCCTGAAGGTGGACGTGGGCGTCGATCAGTCCCGGCGCGACCGCGGGGTAGGTGTCGTGGGCAGCGTCCGGTGGCGCAGCGACGTCCTCGCGGGGGCCGACGGCGTCGATCGCGCCCTCCTCGTCGACCACCAGTCGGCCGTCGTCGATCGGCTCCGCGTCCAGTCCCGTCACGAGAACGTCGGCGTCGATAACTCGCATACGCAAGTAGTTCCGGAGGACGGGAATAGTAGTTGTGCGTTACTGGCTCTGTGATTCCTCGGCCGGCTCCCGTCCGAGCAGCGCCAGCCCGACGTCGCCGTCAGGTGAGCGGGCGGTCGGCGGGGTCGGCTCGGCACGAGCGAGTTCGACCCCCAGCTCCCGGCCCAGGTCGGCGTCGTCCTCGAGGACGAGCCGCACCGTCCCCCCGTCGACGGTAGCGATCGTCAGCTGCGTCTTCCGACTGCGGCCGAGCTCGATCCCTTCGAGGACGGCGGCAACCCGGGGCGCGGCCGCGAGGATCGCCAGTCCGCCGACCGTCGCGAACGCGAACAGCGACGCCGACAGCGCGGGCACGACGGCCGCGACGATAGCAAGCGAGAGGACGGCACACCCGCCGGCACCGACGACCAGCTGGCGGTCGGCTCCGTCGAGTCCCGTCGCTTCGCGAGCCCGGTAGGTCGACGCGACCGCCGTCGCGGCGACGAGGCCGACCGTCGTCGTGAGCGCGCCACCCAGCGGTCCCGCGCCGACGGCAGAGCCGACCGCGACGAGGACGCCGATCACCGCGAGCACGGCACCGACGCCACCGACCAGCAGGGCGTCCTCGGTCCGGTACCGGTACTCCCACCTGCTCCGGGGGCGGCTGCGAACCGCGCTGACGTACTCGTAGCGTACGTCGGCGAAGGCGCCGTCCTCGGCGAGACAGAGCAGCCGTCGGTCGGTGAGGCCGACGGTCACCGGTCCCGAGGCGGGTTCGCCGAGGAACGTCGCGCTCGCGAGGGTTCGAACCGACTCGTCCTCGCCCACGTGTCTCGCGAGTCGATCTTCGGGGAACGTCATCGCTCGACGCTGTGCCGACGAGGGACAAAGTAAGCCACTGCCTTCTTCGTTCGCACGGCGAGCGCGAGCGCCCGGGCGCGAACGAGCCGAGACCGCCACAGCCCCGACCGTGCCGGGGGCTCGGTGGGTAACCACAGCATTACCGGGCGTCCTCGGGAGCGGACGAGTCCGCAGCGCTACCGTGTCGCCGTCGAGTCCTCGCGGCGCCGGGGGAACAGGAGTCGCGGAACGGCCCGGACCAGCCGCGGGAGCGAGAACAGCCCGAACTGCGAGAGGAGACCGACCGCGACGAGGAGTAGAAACGCGGGCGACGTAACCTCGAACAGCAGCGGGTCGAGCGTCAGCGACTCGCGGGCCGCGAGGATCCCCTCGGGGGTGAGCGACCGGGAGGCGAGCGCGGCGCCGAGGACGGCTGTAAGCGCGGCGGTGACCCACCGCGTGAGCACCAGCCCGAGGACGGCGGCGACGAGGCCGACGGCGACGGCACCACCCAGTTCGGGAAGCCAGCCGTCTGCGGCGGCGCTCGAGGAGAGTGTGGAGACCGCGAGGCCGGTCCCGACGACGAACGCCAGCAGCGAGACGGCGACCGACAGGAGCAGGTAGCTTCCGAGGCCGCCGACGGCCGCGCCGAGAACGGCGGCGACGCCCGCGCCGACACCCTCGAGTCCGAGCGCGGGGCCGACCAGATACCCCGCGCCGGCGCCCGCGGTGAGGCCGACGGCGACGATTCCGTACACCGAGAGCGCAGTGCCGGAGAGCAGGAGGGCGATCCCGGCGAGGACGAACGCGGCGGCGACCGCATCGATCATGGTGAGTGTTCTCGCGCCCGGATAAATAAACGATTTGTTCACTCGGTGACAGCCGACCTGTCGATGGGGAGCGTCCGGAGTTCCGACAGAGGTTTCCGGTCCCACAAACGGTTTATCCCTCCTAATTATATCTAATTACAGTACGATGACCGAGAGCTTCCCCGACTACGTCGACGTGAACTACGACGACGGCGAGGGTCAGGATCCCGAGGACTACCCCCATATCAACGAGAAAATCGAGAAGGCCGTCGAGGTCACCCGCCAGGGCCTCGAACAGTACGAGAACCCGGCGGTCATGTGGACCGGCGGCAAGGACTCGACGCTCGTGTTGTACTTCGTCAAGGAGGTCGCCGACCGCTACGACCTCGAGGTGCCGCCGGCGATCTTTATCGACCACTACCAGCATTTCGACGAGGTCCACGACTTCGTCGACGACTGGGCCGAGAAGTGGGATCTGGACGTGATCTACGCGCGCAACGAGGACGTCGGCGAGTACGTCGACGAGCACGACCTCGAACCCGGCGACGAGATCGAGATCGAGGAACTGAACGAACAGAACCAGCACCACGTTCGGGACCTGCTCGAGTACGAGGACGACACCTTCCCGTTCCTGCTGGACACCTACGTCGGCAACCACCTGCTGAAGACGGTCGCGCTGAACAACGCCCTGGAGGAGCACGACGTCGACGGCGTCATCTCCGGCGTTCGCTGGGACGAACAGGAGGCTCGCGCCGACGAGACGTTCTTCTCGCCGCGCCACGACCCCGACATCTACCCGCCCCACGACCGCATCCAGTCCATCCTGCAGTTCGAGGAGGCCGCAGTGTGGGAGGCGTTCTGGAACTTCGTGGTGCCGGACACCGTCCCCGAGTTCCCGGACGAGGGCTACGTCCCCGAAGGGAAGGACGACCTGCCGGAGGGGCTCGAGCCCCGCGACACACCCGTCTCGCCGAAGTACTGGGAAGGGTTCCGCTCGCTGGGTAGCGAGATCAGCACGGAGAAGACCGAGGACGACCCCGCCTGGCTCCAGGACCTCGAGGGGACGACCGAGCGCGCGGGCCGCGCCCAGGACAAGGAGGACCTGATGGAGCGCCTGCGCGACCTCGGGTATATGTAGGCGACGCCGCGCTCGCGCACCGACGATCGAACGACCGCCGTTTTCGGTCCGAACTCGACCGACCAGCAACGCGTTTCATCGGCCTCCGCCCTGGGGCGTCTGGGTCGACGGCACCTTCCGTTGTGGCGGTGGGGAGCGGACGCGGCGGGTCCGCAACCTCGAGCGAAACCCCGATATCGTCGTCCACCGCGAGGACGCCGAGGAGGTCATCATTCTCGAGGGGCAGGCCGAACGGATCGACGAGGAGATAGCCTCGTCCGGAACCGTCGAGCGACCCGACGCGGCCTACGAGGAGAAGTACGGCGTTCGGCACGGACCGCCGTTCTTCCGGGTCCGTCCGGACGTCGCGTTCGCGTGGTCGGAGTTTCCGACCGACGCGACTCGCTGGACGTTCGACGAGGAACCCTGAAACGACGATTCCGGCTACTTGGTGGCCCGATACTGGCCGTGTTTGATCCCGATCAGCAGCATGATACCGCCGAAGACCACCATCGACGGCACGACCATCATCAGGATACTGTCGGTCGCCATCATGTCCGAGGCGATCATTCCGACCGCGCCGAGCGTGATCAGCGCGATAAACGTCGCCGCCGTGGTTGGTAGATCGAACTCCATACGTAATCGTGGGACGGCGAAGCCCCAAAGGGTATCGGAAACCGGCAGTCCGATCGACTTGACGCTTGGTCTGGACCGAACCTATTCGGGTTCGACAGCTCCACCGAGCTACACGGCTCTGCGGATGGAACTCTCTCGCTTTCGGAGCCTCTACGTCTCGAGGTCCGTTTCCAGCCCGTCGGCCCCCTCGACGAGCTCCGTCAGTCGTCGCACGAACCGGGCCGCGGGCGCGCCGTCGACGACGTCGTGATCGACCGTCACGGTGAGATCGAGGAGCTCCCGGGGAACGACCTCCCCGTCGACGACCCTCGGCTTGCGCTCGATGCCGCCGACCGTGAGCTGCAGCGCGTAGTTCGTCGGCGCAACCGCCCAGCCACCGCCGGCACCGAACATGCCGATCGAGGTCACCGCGACGGTGCCGGTGACGCGCTTCCAGCGCCGGGGGAAGGTCCGTGGCAGCCGCCAGAACAGCCGCCGAACGGGGCCGGGGAGTCGCAGTCCCGCGGCCGACAGGGCACTCCGTCGGCCCGCGTTCGGATCCGTCTGGGCCGCCCGGATCTCCTCGTGGATCGACTCGAGCGAGCGCCGGTTCGCTGCCCTGAGGACGTGCGGGACGACGATCCGCTCACCGTCGATCTCCCGTTCGATCAGGACGTTCACGTCGACGTCCTCGAACCGAACGAGTCGGCCCCGCCAGTCGCGGTACGTCTGGACGTTCGGATGGTCGTCGATCGCCCGGGCCAGACACAGGACCAGAAACGCCGTGAAGGAGCGTCGGGTTCCCGTTCGGTCCTCGTGGTCGCGGATGCGCCGCCGGGCTTCGGTGACGTCGAGTTCGACGAGCCCGTGGACGACGCTCCGTCGGCCGGCCGTCCGCATGTAGTCGACGGTGCCGCGTCGCCCCAGGGGGAAGGATTCGATCGTCGCGTCGCTCTCGTCCATAGTCGCCCCACCACGAGGACGACCATCCATCTTCGCGCGCCGAGCCGATTAGCTCGACGGACGCACGAGGTTCGCCAGCGCGACCGCACCCCCCAGCAGCCACCCCAGCGGGAACGCGATCGCGGTCCACATCGCTGCGTAGGCCGTGCCAGCGAGTTCGAAGTTCGCCCGGAGCAGTTCGTTTATCCCGCCGACGGCCAGGGGCCCCTCGAGCAACTGAACGGCGAACGCGTAGCTGGGTTCGAGGACGACGTCCTCGAGCGACGGGGTCACGAGCGCGGCGACGACCGGCGGCAAAAAGAGTGCGGTCAGCGCGAACGGGTACGCGAGCAGCACCGAGACGGGCCGACCCCCGATCCGCGAGCAGGCGGCCGCCAGTGCCGTCGATCCCGTGGCGACGACACCGGCCGCGGCGACCGCGAGGACGGCCTCGGGCTCGAGCCGGAGGTGGGCGAGGGCCGTCAGCCCGCCCCACGCGAGGACGGCGAGGGCGGTGACGCCGGCGATTCCGAGCCGGGTTCGGGTCGAGTCCAGCGTCGCCGCGTAGTAGCGGGTCGCGAAGCCGAGAACGGTAAGCGGGTACAGCGCCAGCAGGCCGAGCGCGCCGACGATCCCCCAGCCGTAGTAGCCGACCTGCTGGGGCGTCGTCTCGGGGGTCCACCGACCCATGACGGCGTGACCGCGGCCGCGCTGTCTGGGGAAGACGAGCGCCATCCAGCCGTCGTGGAGCCGCCGGAGATCCGTCCTGATTTCCTCGAGGACGCCGGCGTCACCCTTCCGTGTCCGGGTTGCCATGCGACCCGCGACGAGTCGAGAAAAGGTAAGCTTTCTTGCTATTCAGGCAGCCGTACTAGTTCCAGGGGGCGAAGTCCGGATCGACCTCGCGGCTGACCTCGTCGATGGCGTCGATCGTGTCGATATCCGAGCGGTCGAGTTCGACCAGCAGCGACTCCCAGTTGTCCTCGATGTGGTCCTCGCCGGTCGCCTTCGGGATCGCGACGATACCCTTCTCGCGCAGCCAGGCGAGGCTGACCTGGGCCTCGCTGACGCCGTGTCGGGACGCGACCTCCTCGAGCCCGTCGTGGTTGAAGACCTGGCCGCGGGCCAGCGGCGAGTAGGCGACGACGTCGACGTCGTAGCTCTCGCAGGCCTCGCGCAGGTCCTCCTGGGGAAGCAGCGGGTGAAGCTCGACCTGGTTGGCCGCGATCGGGGCGTCACAGACGTCGATCGCCGTCTCGAGGTCCTCGGCCATGAAGTTGCTGACGCCGACGTTCTCGATCAGCCCCTCGTCGTACAGCTCCGCGAACGCCGAGAGGGTCTCCTCGGGGTCGTACTCCCCGGCGGGCCAGTGAACGTACAGCATGTCGAGGTAATCGACGCCGAGACGGTCCATGCTCTCTCGGGCCGTCTCTTTGACGTCCTCGTAGCCGAGGTTGTCGATCCAGATCTTCGTCGCGAGGAAGACCTCCTCGCGGTCGACGTCGGCGTTCGCGAGCCCCTCGCCGACGGCGTCCTCGTTGCCGTAGGCCTGTGCCGTGTCGATGTGACGGTACCCTCGCTCGAGGGCGTTCCGGACGCTCTCGGCGCACTGTTCAGGGTCGTCGTTTTCCCAGGTGCCGAGCCCGAGCATCGGGGTTCCGTTCGACGTCGTCGGACAGAAGTCGGGAGCGATTTGGTCTGCCATGTCCGAAGGATTCGTCAGGACCCGAAAAGGGGTTGGGATTGCGTGAGCAAGATCGCCGCTTTCGGGTGTCAACGTCCCTCACAGCCGAAAGCCCGGACGTCCCCTCACTGGTACATTCGCAACGGCTGGGCCTGCGTGCTTTCGTCCTGGCTCAGCTCCTGCATCTGCCGGGCGAACTGCTCGCGTTGCTCCCGGATCTCCTCGGCGCGATTCACCAGCTCCCCGACGTCGATCGAGACGTCCGCGATCGGGGCGACCCCGTCCTCGAGCAGCACGCTCGCGGCCTCGGGATCCGGAAACTGCGGACTCGAGTCGACGATCAGCCCGAGGCTGTCGTCGCCGTTCTGTGCGGCGCGGTTGAGCAGAGCGCCCGTCGGGCCGCTGACGACGCCGTCCTCCGGCGGGGCGTCGATGTCGTGGTTCGCGAGGACGTCGTCCTTGCTCCCGGTGGCGATCCCGTACAGCGAGGGTTGCTCCTCGCGCTCGGCGGGCAGCCCGCTGAGGTAGATCGGGCGGGCTTCCTGCTGGTCGATCCATCCCGAGACGCAGTTCGTAACCGGGTCGACGGCGTCGGCCCGGATCGGCGCGTCGCTCTGGAGCGCCAGCAGCTCGTGGTCCTCGCTGGCGTAGATCCGAACCGGAGGGCGCGCCCGCCCCTCCCCGCCCCGGTAGGTCACGACGCGAGGGAGCCCCTCGCAGTCCAGACTCGCGTAGTACTCCATCTCGAGCTCTTTGATCAGGTGGTCCGTCGCGATCTTGCCGACGAGCCCGACGCCGGGAAACCCTTCGACGAGCGTCGGGTTCTCGAGCGATACCTCCGATCCCTGTCGCTGAATCCCTGCCATGTGTTATCTGTCGGCGGTAACCGACATAAAGCCGCGGCCAGCGCTTCGAAACCCACAAGCGACGGGGTCTCGAACCCGCGGGCAATGGAGCCACTCGAGCGGTATCGACCGATCGTCGACGACTTCGAGGCGTTTCTCGCCGCCTGCGAGCGCCCGCTCGGCAACGCCGTCCGGGTGAACACGATCAAGGCCACCGTCGATCGGGCGAGGGCCGTCCTCGAAGCCGAGGACGTCGGCTACGAGGGAGCCGACTGGAACCCACGCGTGTTGCGCCTGGAGACCGACTCGCCGGGCTCGACCTGGGCGTCGTTTCACGGCTATACCCACGGTCAGGAGGAGGTGTCGGCAGTTCCGGCGACCGTCCTCGACCCCGAGCCCGGCGAGCGGGTCTGGGACTGCTGTGCGGCTCCCGGCGGGAAGGCGACCCAGCTCGCTGCGCTGATGGACGACCGGGGCACCGTCGTCGCCAACGACAGCAACCTCGGTCGGATCTCGGCGCTGCGCTTTAACGCCGAGCGGCTTGGCGCGACGAGCCTCGCGGTCACGAACGACGACGCCCGCAACTACTCGCTCGAGCGGTTCGACTTCGAGGAGTTCGATCGCAGCCTCGTCGACGCCCCCTGTTCTTGCGAGGGGACGATCCGGAAGAACCCCGACGCGCTCGACGGCTGGTCGGAGGGCTATCTCGACGAAGTCTCGGGGATCCAGAAAGGTATTCTTCGGCGGGCGGTCCAGGCCACTCGCGAGGACGGCACCGTCGTTTACTCGACGTGTACGTTCGCCCCCGAGGAGAACGAGGCGGTCATCCAGCACGTCCTCGAAGAGGAGGACTGTCGGGTCGTCGACTTCGACCTCGGCCTCGAGCACTCGCCCGGACTCACCGAGTGGGACGGCGAGGAGTACGACGAGCGTCTCGAGAAAGCGGCCCGGATCTACCCCCACCAGAACGATACGGGCGGCTTTTTCGTCGCGAAGCTGGAGGTGACCGCCTGATGGGTGACGACGCTACGGACGACCGGACGAGCGACGCGGAGCTCGCCGACAACGACGGCCAGCGCTTCGGCCGCCTTCCCGCGACCGCGGCCGAGCGAACCGTCGAGGGCCGAGTCAGTCGCGAGGACGTCCTCGAGTACTTCGCGGATCGGTTCGGAATCGCGCCCGAGACGTTCGACGACTACACGTTCTGGGAGAAGGGTGCGGGCAAGATCTGGATCTACGGCGGCACGGCCCCGAGTCCGATCACGATCGAGGCGATCGGGATGACCTGCCTGCGTACCCGTCAGGAGCACTGGAAGCCGACGACGGACTTCGTCCAGCGGTTCGGCCGTCACGCCGAAGACTGCGTGATCGAACTCGAGCGAGACGAAGCACGGGCGTTCGCCGCGGGCGAGGACCAGGAGCTCGAGCGCTGGGACGGCGACTGGGGGTACCTGATCGCCGCCCACGAGATCGGGGGAGCGCTCGCGCCGATCGGGATCGGGCTCTACGTTCACGGCGAGTTGCGCTCGATGGTGCCGAAGGGGCGCCAGCGGGAGCTCTAGCGACGACTCGTAGTACGGCTTTTTGTTGGCTGTTGGTCGTGACCGAGATGTGCTCTGTCTCCACCACGACGCTGCTAAAACCACTGATGGTTGATATGATGGTGGCCGGAAGCCCACGACTTTAGTCGTGGAGGAGATCAAAGAAGAACCTGCGTTCGGTTCGCCCTCTCTCTACGTAACGGTTTGTGCGACTGAGATTCAGTTCGAGACTGACCGACGAAACCGGAGTCCCAGCGACTGTTAGGTCATCGCGGGTTCGGCGTTTCCGGGACGTCGTCCGCGTCGCCGTCGGCGTTCGCGTTTTGCTCCGCGATCGCTTCTGCAAAGTGACATTTTGAACGGGCGTCGCCGACCGCCCTGACCGACGGCTCGTCGCGCTCACACTCGGGTTCCGCCGCCGGACACCGGGTGTGGAACGAACAGCCCCCGGGCGGGTCGGCCGGGCTCGGAATCTCCCCCCCGAGCGTCGGGCACGGCTCGTCGGTGGGGTCGAGCGACGGAATCGCGTCAAGCAGCGCCCGTGTGTAGGGGTGGCTCGGACGATCGAACAGCTGCGCCGCGGAGCCGACCTCGACGAGTTCTCCCAGGTACATCACCGCGATGCGGTCGGCGACGTGCTCGATCACGTCCAGATCGTGGGAGATCAGCAGGTACGTCAGCTCGAGGTCGGCCCGAAGCTCCAGCAGGAGGTTGAGGATCCTGGCCTGCACGGAGGCGTCGAGCGCCGAGACGGGCTCGTCGAGGACGAGCAGGTCGGGATCGAGCGCGAGCGCCCGGGCGATCGCGACGCGCTGGACCTGCCCGCCGGAGAGTTCGTGGGGATACTTCTCTGTGTGGTCCTCGGACAGCCCGACGCGCTCGAGCAGCGACGCGACGCGATCGGCCCGGTCGCGCTCGGGCCAGCCGTGGGTCCGGAGCGGCTCGGCGACCGCCTCGGCGGCCGTGAGCCGCGGATTGAGGCTCGATCTGGGGTTCTGGAAGACGACGCCGACGTCGGCGAGCGTCTCCGGGTCGCGATCGGCGGCGGGGCCGACCGCCTCGCCGTCGAACCGGACCGTCCCCGCCGTCGGCGCCTCGAGCCCGGTAACGAGGCCGGCAAGGGTGGATTTGCCGCTGCCGCTCTCGCCGACGAGCCCGAGGACTTCGCCCGCGCCGATCTCGAGGGAGACGTCCTCGACGGCGCCGAGGGTTCGGGTGTCGCCGAGGACGCGATCGAGGAGCCCGTCGTCGAGTGCGTAGCGCTTCGAGACGGTCTCGAGTTCGACCCGCGGGCGTTGGGCGGTGGCGTCGTCCGTCGATCGATCGCGTCGGTCGCTCTCGGCGCCGATCTCCGTCGGCTCCTGTTCGATCGTTGAACCGGACTCGAGCGCGATCGGTTCGCCACAGGCGGCTCGCCCCTCACCGAGGTCGACGACGGGAACGTCGCCGCGTCGACAGCGGTCCGTGGCGTGTTCGCAGCGGGGCGCGAACGGACAGCCGCTCGTCTCGCCGTGGCGTTCGGGGACCGTCCCTTCGATCGTCGGCAGGCGGGTTTTGGGCTCGGCGGTCTGGGTCAGACACGACAGTAGCGCGCGGGTGTAGGGGTGGCGCGGGTCCGCGAGGACGCGATCGGTCGGCCCCGTCTCCATCACCTCGCCGGCGTACATCACGACGACGCGATCACAGAGCTCCGCGACGACGCCGAGGTCGTGGGTGATCAACAGCACCGCGAGCCCGCGCTCGCGGTTGAGCCGACGGAGCAGGTCGAGGATCCCCGCCTGCGTCGTCGTATCCAGGGCCGTCGTCGGTTCGTCGGCGATCAATAGTTCGGGTTCCGAGGCCAGCGCGATCGCGAGGCCGGCCCGCTGGCGCATCCCGCCCGAGAGCTCGTGGGGGTAGGCGTCGACCCGGTCCTCGGGACTCGCGATTCCGACCTGCTCCATCAGTTCGACCGCGCGCTCGCGCTTTGCCGCCCAGTCCGAACGGTTGCCGAACAGTGGCGCGTGGAGGTACTCGCGCAGACGCTGGCGGTCGTCGTCGTGGACCTTCAGCGCCTCGGCGATCTGCTCGCCGACGTCGAAGACGGGGTTCAGCGTCTCGGTCGGGTCCTGGAACGCCATCGAGACCGTCTCCCCGCGGAGCCGGCGGAGCTGGCGCTCGCTCGCGGTCGTCACTTCGGTGCCGGCCAGCTCGATCGAGCCCGCGACGACCTCGCCCGGGTCCTCGAGGCCGACGATCGATCTGGCGGTGACGGACTTGCCGCAGCCGCTCTCGCCGACGATACCGACGATCTCGCCCTCGTCGACGGTGAAGGTGGCGCCGTCGACGGCGCGGACGGCGCCGTCGTAGCTATCGAACTGGGTGTGCAGGTTCTCGACTGAGAGGAGTTCACTCACGGATGATCACGTCGGTTTCTCCACGTTGGCTTCGTGTTTCGGATCGAGCAGGTCCCGCAGCCCGTCGCCGAGAAGGTTGAACCCGAGGACGGTACATACGATCGCGAGTCCGGGGACGTTCGCCAGCCACCAGGCCTCCCGGAGGTGGTGGCGGCCGGCCGACAGCATCGTCCCCCACTCGGGGGTCGGCGGCTGGGCGCCGAGTCCGATAAAGGAGAGTCCGGTCGTCGCGAGCACGACCGTCCCCATGTTCAGCGTCGCGAGGACGATCACCGGACTGGCGACGTTCGGCAGGAGGTGGCAAACGGCGATCCGGGTCCGGGAGACGCCCATCAGCCGGGCCGCGTCGACGAACGGTCGCTCCTTCGTCGAGAGGACGCTGCCGCGAACGACCCGGGCGTAGGAGGCCCAGCCGACGACCGCGAGCGCGATCATGACGTTGCGGAGGCTGGGGTCGAGGATCCCCGCGATCACCAGCGCGAGCACCAGCCCGGGGAAGGCGAGCTGGACGTCGACCAGTCGCATCAACAGCTCGTCGATCCAGCCGCCGGCGTAGCCCGCGATCAGCCCGATCGCCGTTCCAAGGACGAGCCTGATCCCGGTGACCGCGACGGCGATGCCGAGCGAGATCCGGGCGCCGTACAGCAGCCGCGAGAGCAGGTCCCGGCCGAGCTGGTCCGTCCCGAACGGGTGGGTCCGCGAAGGGGGTTGCAGCCGCTTGGCGAGGTCCTGGGCGGTCGGATCGTAGGGGGCGACAATGGGGCCGATCACGGCCGCGGTCGCCACGGCCGCGACGAGTGCGAGCCCGACGACGGTAAGCGGGTTCGCGAGGAAGGCCCGGAGCTCGCGGGAGTCACGGAGCGAGCGGTAGCGGCGACGAACGCTCGCTGGAATCGCCGAGTCGGCGTCGCGGGTCGCGGCGTCGCCGCTCACGCGGTCTCACCCCCGAGTGTGACGCGGGGATCGAGGTAGCGGTAGGCGAGGTCGACAAGCAGGTTCGATCCCACGAAGACGACGGCCGTGACGAGCGCGATCCCCTGGACGACGGGGTAGTCCCGATCGAAGACGGCGTCGACGAGGACCATCCCCAGCCCCGGTCGCTGGAAGACGATCTCGACGACGACGGCACCGTTCAGCAGCGAGCCGAACTGGAGGCCGACGATCGTCACGACCGGGAGCAGGGCGTTCCGGAGCGCGTGTTTGTAGACGACGATTCGCTCGCAAAGTCCCTTCGAGCGGGCCGTGTCGACGTAGGCCTCGTCGAGGACCTCGAGCATCGAGGTTCTGATCAACCGAGTGAGGACGGCCGCCATCCCAGTGCCGAGCGTGATCGCCGGCAACACGAGCTGTGCGGGGCTGCCGGCGCCGGCCACCGGGAGCACCCCGAGCACGAGGGCGAACACGAGAATGAGCAGGTAGCCCAGCCAGAAGTTCGGCATCGACACGCCGATCAGCGCGCCGAGCTGGCTCGCGACGTCGACGCCGGAGCCCGGGTGGACCGCGCTCGCGATGCCCGCGGGAACCGCAAGGACAAGCGCGACGACCATCGCCGCGGCGGCCAGCTCGAGGGTCGCCGGTAGCGCCTCGACGATCAGCGACGAGACCGCGGTGTCGCTGTAGTACGAGGTGCCAAGATCGCCCCGGAGGACGTCCGTCAGCCAGTCGGCGTACTGAACCGGGAACGGCGAGTCGAGGCCCTGTTCGGCCTCGAAGGCGGCGATCTCCGCGGCGGAGGGCTGGCGCTCGAGGCGCTCGCGCAGGATGATCTCGGCGGGGTTGCCCGGCGTCAGGTAGATCAACCCGTAGGTGACAACGGAGACGCCGAACATGACGAGCAGCGAGGTCCCCAGCCGGTAGGCGAGGTAGTTGCGCATCGGTTATCGCTCGAGCTCGCGCCAGTCGGCGAACCGGTCGATCGGGTGGAGATCGATCCCCTCAAGGTCGGCGTCGGCGGCGACGACGTCCTCGAGGTAACAAAGCGGAACGACGACGCTCTCCTCGAGGAGCCGGACCTGGGCCTCGATGTAGGCCTCCCGCTTCTCGTCGGGATCGGTCGACTGAAACGCGGTTTCGATCAGCTCGTCGACTTCGCCGCCGAGGTTGTGGACGCCGGTGCCCTCGGCCTCGTAGCGGTCGGTATTGTCGATGCCCTCGGAGTGGAAGTTCTCCCACATGATGTAGTCGGCGGCCGGGCTGTTCGACTGGGTACTCGCGAGGTCGAGGTGGAACTCGCCGCGACCGGTCCGGTCCTGGTAGGAGGCCGACTCGAGGACCTCGATGTCGAGCTCGACGCCGATCTCCTCGACGTTCGCTTCGAGGACCTGGGCGATCAGCTCGCCGTCGTCCATCTCGTTGGAGACCAGGCAGGTCAGCGCCTCGCCGTCGTAGGTCGACTCCGAGACGAGCTCGGCCGCGGCGTCGAGATCCCGCTCGTAGCTCGGCAGGTCGTCGGCGTCGCCCGCCCAGTCGATCACCGTCGAGATCGGGCCGTCGGCCGGCACCCCGATCCCCTCGAGGACCGAGTCGACGATCTCCGCCTGGGAGACCGCGTAGTTGAGCGCCCGGCGCAGCGTCGGGTCGTCGGTCGGCTCCCGGTAGAGGTTGATCGCGAGGAAGTACGACCCCGGGGACTGCTGGGTGTGGACCTCGACGTCCTCGTCGTCCCGAAGCGACGAGACCCGGCTCTTCGCGGGGTCGAAGACGACGTCGGCGTCGCCCGACTCGAGGAGGTTCGTCCGCGTCGTCGCGTCCTCGGCCGCGCGGAACGTCAGCCCGTCCGGGTTCGGCTCGCCGCCCCAGTACTCCTCGTGGACGCCGAGCTCGAGGGACTGGCCGCCGTCGACCGACTCGAGGGTGAAGGGGCCGCTCCCGACCACGTCGCCGTTCCACGGGTCGGCCGACGGCGGGTGGATGTCGATCATGTTGTGGGCGATCGTCCCCGGAAAGCCCGAGAACGGCTCCGTGTTCTCGAACGCGACGGTGTAGTCGTCGACCTTCTCGACGCTGCCGGGCTCGAGGTGGAGCCAGCCGTAGACGAAGTCGCCGTACTCCGTCAGGATGTCGTCCTCGAAGGAGTGGACGACGTCGTCGGCGGTCAGCTCCTCGCCGTTGTGGAAGACCACGTCCTCGCGGAGCTCGAACACCCACGTCGTCTCGCTCGTTGCCTCCCAGCCGGTCGCGAGCCAGGGTTCTGGCTGCATCTCCTCGGTCCCCCACACGAGCGGTTCGACGACGCGGGTCCAGTACGGCGTCATCCCGCCCCACCGCTCCCAGTCGTCGCCCGAACCGGTCGGATCCAGGTGGGGAACGATGGTAAACGTCTGTTCCTCGTCGTCGGCCGCTCCCTCGGCGCAGCCGGCCAGCCCGGCGACGGTTCCCGCGGCGATACCTCCGAGCGTCTCCCGTCTCGAGATGCGTCCTGTCATTCGCGGCGAGCGTTCGGTACTCGGTTCCTCTTCATAAAACTACTCAAACTGACTTGCACTAATTCATCCACAGTTGTGTAGGCTTCGCCCTGCCCCATTTGATGTTAAGGTAGAAACTCTATTTAATAACTATTGCTATTTGAATACGTCTTCTTAATATAGAAACGAGTCGTCGGACACTACTCACGACAGTATCGGCCCCGAGTCGGCTCGGACGCCATCGGTTCCGAAAACTAGCGAGATTCGACCGATGGGTTGCGACGACCGCAGCTGGAGCCGACGGATCCCGAAGCTGGCCACGGCATGACGACCGTCACCGCTCCGGAGCCAGCGGGTCCTCACTCTCGCTCGACGATCGTCCCGCCCGCCAGCCCCTCCCACTCGACGCGGTAGCCCAGCTCCGAGAGGATGGCACTGGCGTCGGCGATCCCGTAGGACTCGAGGACGGTCTCGGCCTCGGACAGCGAGGAGCCGGCCTCGATCTCCTCGCCTAGCTCTTCGAGGACGGACGGACGAACCAGCGTCCGCCCGACCCGTTCGTGCTCGGGGACGGCGACGTCGGCCAGGGCGTCCTCGCCGACCCCCCGATCTGCGGCCAGCTCGGCGAGCGAGACGACGTCCGCGTCGGGCCGCAGCTCGTCGGGTAAGGCGGCCGCGCTCTCGGCGACGAGCTGGCGTTCGTACTCCCGGAGGGCGTCGGCGACGTCCTTGACGCGAACCGACCCGGAGTAGGGGATCGCCCGAAACTCCCGCGCTGCGATCTCCTCGCCGACGCCAAGCGACTCGTCGACGGCGACGATCAGCTCGACGTCCTCGAGATCGGCGAGCTGGGCGAGTTTCTTCTCGACGTACTCGGGCGTCCAGAAGCCCATAATCTCGAAGAAGACCCGGAAATCGGAGCGGCTACCGTCGGACGAGTCCGACGAGCCGCTGCGGGCGGAGCC
>JGI2924J29684_1077754_pt1 | contig 21959 bp, 18 predicted proteins | sample BenlonsequencITS_FD_29684 | JGI IMG/M metagenome (IMG submission 29684)
CCTTTTTTCGAGTTGGGAGATTTTGTTTGTTGCCTAGAAACTAAAAATATGGGGACTGTTCAGTAATCCCTAAATTATTCAAGGCTGAAAAAAACTATATACGTCAAATAGAGGAGTTTTTTCATAATTGGAAGAATACATAAAATGCGCTTAGTTACTAAGAAAGTAGGGATATAATAGTGCAATATGCTGAATTTTTAGGATTATTGGAGAAGGAACTCGTAGTTTCCTTAGGTTGTACTGAGCCTATGGCGATTGCCTATGCTGCCGCTTTAGCCAAAAGTTATGTCCGGGGAGAAGTCACTTCCGTCAAGGTCCTTGCAAGTACTAATGTCATAAAGAACGCCATGGCTGTAACCATTCCCGGCATTGAGGGAAGTGGAGTGAATCTTGCTGCCGCCCTGGGGGTGATTGCCGGGGATTATAGAAAAGGACTGGAAGTCTTAACGGGATTGACTGCGCTTGATGTTGAGAAAGCCAAGAAAATGATTGCGGAAAAATTAATAGCTGTCGAGGTTGCTGAGACCCCGAAGAAACTATATATAGAAGTAACTATTACGGCACAGGAGTCATACGCCAAGGTTATCGTTGCTGATGAACATACACGGGTTGCTCTCATCGAAGTTGACGGCAAAACAGTTCTTGATACATTTGCGGAAGATAAGGCTGACGAGCATGAGGAGAGTCAATACTCATTTTTATCAATTGATTCTATCTGGGATTTTGTGCAGAATGTCAGTATTGAGGATTTGTCCATCATCAGGAAGGCAATCGAACTTAATAAAACGATTGGCTTAGAGGGATTACTTAACGAGTATGGTTTAAGAGTGGGTAAAACGATCAAGGAAAGTGTCCAGAAGGGGATTTTTGCGGATGACTTGATCACTCAAGCCATGGCTTTGACGGCCGGTGCCTCCGATGCCAGAATGTCTGGCTGTCCTTTGCCTGTTATGAGCAATTCGGGCAGCGGTAATCAGGGGATTTCTGCAACCTTGCCGGTTGTGGCTGTCGGGGAAAAATTGGGGGCGGCTCATGAACCATTAATACGGGCAGTAACGTTGAGCAATCTCATTGCAATTTATATTAAAACAAAAATCGGCCGGCTCTCGGCCTTATGTGGGGCTACAGCATCGGGAACAGGTGCGAGCTGTGGTATTACCTATTTGCTTGGCGGCGGTAAGCAAGAAATCCAGACAGCCATTCAAAACATGCAGGGTAATGTGGCCGGAATGTTCTGCGACGGGGCAAAAGCTGGATGTGCCTTAAAACTGTCAACGTGCACGAGCACTGCGGTTCAGTCGGCCGTTATGGCGATTAAGGGGATTGCCATCCAGTCCACAGATGGTATTATAGAAAAAACGGCCGAACAAACGATTGCCAATCTCGGTCGTCTCGCAGCTCAGGGCACCCAAGAAGTCGATCGGATCATTTTAGATATTATGGTCAATAAGAAAGTCGGATAATAATGGCGGTTGCACGAGGTTTATGGGGTAACTTAAGTTCTGACCTGCAGAAGTAAATCTCTTAGAAAAAGTCCTATAGCGATGCCATGGATTGACATCGCTATAGGACTTTTTTCTTTATAGGTTTCTCTGAAGAATCCTTTGTCAAAGCATGATATAATATGAGGTATTTGGAGGAACAAATCACATGAATATCATGACTGTTGAAAATTTAACTAAAAGTTATAGCGATAAGATTCTTTTCAAAGAGATTTCCTTTGGAATTGATGAAGGGGAAAAGATCGGAATTATTGGGGTAAACGGTACGGGCAAATCTACCCTGCTCAAGATCCTGGCAGGAGTTGAGAAACCGGATCAAGGCAGTATTACGATGGGCAGCAATGTACACTTAGAGTTCTTACCCCAAAATCCTGAGTTTGAAGATAGTGCGACGGTTCTGCAGCAGGTCTTCAGAGGGAATTCTCCTGTCATGAACTTGCTGAGGGAGTATGAAAGCGCCCTGGAGAAATTAAACAATCAACCGGAGAATTCCGGTTTGCAGAAAACCGTGATAACTCTCGGTCAGCGGATGGACGAACTTGATGCCTGGCAGCTGGAGAACGAAGCTAAAACAATTCTTACGAAATTAGGAATTGCTAAGTTTGATCTGGTGGTGGGAACCTTGTCAGGGGGACAAAGAAAACGCATCGCTTTAGCCAGTGCGCTGATTAATCCCGCAGATATTCTGGTTCTGGATGAACCGACGAACCATATTGACAATGACACCGTGGATTGGCTGGAACAATATTTAAATAAGCGCAAGGGCGCCTTAATTATGGTTACCCATGATCGTTATTTTCTTGACCGGGTTGTGGGCCGTGTCTTGGAAATTGATCGCGGCAAATTATACCCGTATCCCGGGAATTACAGCCGCTTTCTGGAATTAAAGGTTGAACGGGAGGAACAGGCGGAGGCAAGTGAGAAAAAACGCCAAAATCTTTTGCGCAATGAACTGGCCTGGATGCGCCGGGGGGCTCAGGCCCGTTCAACAAAGCAGAAGGCCAGAATCGAGCGGTTTGAAAAACTTCAAGCTGATAAGCCTTTTGAGAACAGCGAACGTTTGGAAATGTCGGCCGTGGCTTCACGTTTAGGAAAAAAGGTTTTAGAATGCAGTGCTGTACAAAAAGGGTTTCCGGACCGGGGAATGGTGATTAAAGATTTCAGTTATGTGCTGCTGAGAAATGACCGGGTGGGGATTATCGGACCGAATGGGAGCGGTAAATCCACGCTCTTGAATATCCTGGCGGGGCGTTTGTCTCCGGATCAAGGCAGTATCGATGTGGGATCTACGGTTAAACTAGGGTATTTTGCTCAGGAAAACACGGCCTTGAATCCGGAAAATCGTGTTATTGAGGAAATAAAAGAGATAGCAGAAGTGATTCCCACGGGGGACGGCGGAGTTTTGACAGCCTCGCAAATGTTGGAGCGCTTTCTATTTCCCCCGTCTTCCCAGTGGACGCCTATCAGCAAGCTTTCCGGCGGGGAAAAGCGCAGGCTCTATCTTTTGAAAGTTTTAATGGGGGCTCCGAATGTTCTTTTATTGGATGAACCCACCAATGATTTGGACATTCAGACTTTGACGGTGTTGGAAAATTATCTGGATGACTTTCCGGGAGCTGTGGTCGCCGTTTCCCATGACCGTTATTTTCTTGATCGGGTGACGGAAAAGATCTTCTCCTTTGAAGGGGAAGGAACGATTCGTCAATATGTGGGAAACTATTCAGATTATCGCGAGCAGCTCTATGCAGCAGCTCAGGAGGAGGCTCAGGCGGCTCAGCAAGCAACTCTGCGCGCAGCGATTTCCAAATCCGGTCAAAGCGGCAACAAATCCTCAAGTCCTTCCGGCATGAGAGGTCAGGCAGAAAATCAAGAAGCTGACAGGAAAAAGGAACGGCCCCTGAAAATGACCTTTAAGGAGCAGCAGGAATTTGCTCAAATTGATGCTCAGATTGCCCAGGTTGAAGAAGAATTGCAGACGAATTCACAAAAAATGAATGAGGCAGGCAGTGATTTTGGCAAACTAAATGAGTTGGCAAAGCATCAAGAAGAATTAGAACGACATCTCGATGAACTCATCGAGCGCTGGACCTATTTAAATGAATTAGCCGAAAAGATTGCTCAAAATAAGAAGCAATAACTAAACTTGAGGGGATAGCTCTATGGATGATAAGACAATTGCCCAGATGAAAAAGATTCTTGCGGATAAAAAAATGAAGAGTTCTCAACAGGGAGGGCCGGTTAAGTCCACCCAAAAGATCGGTGAAACCCGTAAGGGTATTAAGCGGCGAAAAGCCGGAGGCATGTTTGATAAGTAAGGAGAGAAGAAACGGTCAATGAGCGTATTAAATGTTGAAAACGTGAGCCATGGATTTGGTGGACGCAAAATTTTGGAAGATGTCAGTTTTCGCTTGTTAAAAGGGGAACACGTGGGTTTAGTGGGGGCCAACGGAGAAGGAAAGTCTACCTTTTTAGATATTATCATTGGGAAACTCATGCCTGATAAAGGGAAGGTCGAATGGTCGAATCGAGTGACGGTTGGATATTTAGATCAGCATTCGGTTTTGAGCAAAGGGAAAACCATCCGGGATGTTCTGAAAGAAGCCTTTCAAGGAATGTTTGATTTGGAAGCGGAGATTATGACCTTATATGACCGCATGGGAAGCGCTTCTGAAGAAGAGATGAATAAACTTTTGGACGATGTGGGAGAAATTCAAAGCATCTTGGAGCATAATGGTTTTTATATGCTGGATGCTAAAATTGAAGAAGTCGCCAATGGTTTGGGCTTAGGGGAAATCGGCCTCGATAAAGATGTCACAGACTTAAGCGGAGGGCAGAGAACCAAGGTACTGCTGACGAAACTCCTGCTGCAGAATCCTACGATTCTGATTCTGGATGAACCGACGAACTTTTTGGATGCTGAGCATATCGAGTGGCTGAAACGTTATCTCATTAATTATGAAAATGCTTTTATTTTGGTTTCCCATGATGTTCCTTTCTTAAACGCCGTGATTAATGTGATTTATCATGTAGAGAATGCTAATTTGACTCGCTATACAGGGAATTATGAGGAATTTGTCCAGTTGGCTGAAACACGCAAACAGCAAGAGCTTAAGGCTTATGACAAACAGCAAAAAGAAGTCGACCGTCTGGAGGATTTTATTGCCCGCAATAAGGCAAGAATCTCCACCACGGGTCGGGCTAAGAGCCGGCAGAAGCAGTTGGACAGAATGGAATTGATCGAGAAACCTAAGGAGAAAATTACTCCCACCTTTAAGTTTCGCGAAGCCCGGGCACCGGGGAAAATGATTTTCACGGCTCAAGAGATTGTTCTGGGTTATGATGAGCCTTTGACCCGTCCCTTAAATTTGGCTTTGGAGAGAGGCCAGAAAGTGGCGATTCGGGGAGTTAATGGTTTAGGAAAATCTACGCTGCTCAAGACCCTTTTGGGCTATATTGAGCCGATTTCCGGAGCAGTAGAATTGGGCGACTATCTGTATCCAGGTTATTTCGAGCAGGAATCAAGCCGGAAGAATGAGAAAACGGCTTTAGAAGAGGTTTGGGATGAATATCCCAGTATGGCCAATGCCGAAGTTCGAGGAGCCCTGGCTCGGTGCGGTTTAACCAGCGAGCATATTGCCAGTAAGATGATGGTTTTGAGCGGGGGAGAAAACGCTAAAGTGCGGTTATGCAAGCTGATGCTCAAAGATGTGAACTGGCTGGTTCTGGACGAACCGACGAATCATCTGGATGTGGAAGCGAAAGCAGAGTTGAAGAAAGCGATCATGAATTATCGCGGAACTGTGCTTGTTGTTTCCCACGAACCTGATTTCTATGAGGATTGGGTGACGGATGTGTGGAACTTAGAAGAGTGGACGACTAAAATCGTTTAATCATTGTTACAAAGACAACCTTGTGCCAGGGCAGTATTTAGATGAGGTTAACTGTTGAATTAAATAGGGATAAACTAACATGCCGTTCAAATCGTTATTTTGAACGGCATGTTAGTTTATCCCCAACTATGAGGCTCAATGAAAAAACTTTCACGGCAGACGATCGTCAACAAAGCCACGAGGTCGGTTTCAGCTGAATGAGTCCACTTTAGTATGGAATTGAGTTCTCTATAGCATTTAATTACTACGGTTTATGAAATTTGTGCCAATGGCACGATTATTTGAGACCTTTGGTCCTATTCATGAATCGCGGCATTGACTATAATGGATGTTAATGAAATCTTAACATAAATTCCATAAAATCTAAAGATAGCGCTAACCTGAACACTTTGAGAAAGAAGGCGAGTCCATGAAATTTAGCATCAAAGCAAAACTGATTGTCATTATTGTGACATTAGTACTTGTATCGACATCAGTGATTACGCTATTTGCAGTTGAAACCTTTCGCAATGGCATGGTAACTGTAGCGCAAGAAAAGTTGCCATCAGATCTTGCGATGTCTAAATATATGATTGATAAGTTATTTCCAGGGGAGTGGGCCATTAAAGATAACAAATTGTATAAAGGCGAGAGTATTTTAAACAGTACTGACATTGTTGATCAAATTGGAAAATTGGCCCATGACAATGTCACCATTTTTCAAGGAAATATAAGGGTTGCTACAAATGTAAAAAATGCTGATGGTTCTCGAGCAGTGGGGACTAAGGTTTCGCCTGCAGTTGAGCAAGCGACCCTTAAAGAGGGGAAAACCTATACCGGCGAAGCAATTGTCGTTGGTGTAAAGAATCAAACGATTTATGAACCCATTAAGGATCAACAAGGGAATATCATAGGGATGTTATTCATTGGTGTACCCAGTTCAACCATTGATAGTTTTATATCGCAGCTCACGACAAAAGTAATTATGTTTATTATCCTTGAACTCTTGTTATCGGCCTTATTGATTTGGTTTATCGTCACAAAAACTCTAAGACGTTTGCATCGAATCATGGATTCGGCAGAGCAAGTTGCCAAAGGGGATTTATCCTTAGAAATACAACAGGCAAACGAACATGATGAATTTGGCCAATTAAGCAGTTCATTCCACGTTATGACGAATAACCTAAGACATTTAGTACGAAGTGTCCAGGAATCCTCTGTAAACGTCGCTAAATCTTCTGATGAGATGTCAGCCATTACCGAGCAAAGTGCTCTGGCATCATCTCAAATAGCTGCTGCTATTGAGAAAGTTTCCAGCGGTTCCGAAAAACAGGTTAGTGCTATAGCTGATACCGTAAGTGCAATTGAGCAGTTGTCAGCCAGCACGCAGCAAGTTGCCGCTTCGAGTAATGATATTTCCTTATTAACGGTTCAAACCGCTCAAACAACGGATAACGGTCAAGAGGCAATTAATAAAGTCATCGCTCAAATGGATAGCATTCATAACAAGACGGAGTTAGTACAACAGTGTGTTCAAAAGTTGGAAGAGAGTTCTGACCAGGTTAATAAAATAATCAATGTAATTACGGGTATAACAGAGCAAACAAATCTGCTTGCCCTGAACGCAGCGATTGAAGCGGCACGGGCAGGGCAACATGGGAAAGGATTTGCGGTGGTTGCGGATGAGGTTAGAAAACTCGCCGAGCAGTCGAAAGAAGCGGCTCAACAGATTTCAGCTTTGATCCAGGAAAATGGAGTAAATATTCAAAAGGCCGTAAGTGCCATGAATGATGAAGTGAATGATGTCCTTGAAGGCATAAATATCGTTGATCTGGCAGGAAAGTCATTTTTGGAGATTACAGAACTTGTCCAGCAAATATCGAGTCAGATACAAGAAATATCATCAACAACCCAAGAAGTTGCGAGCGGTACCGGACAAATTGCCTCTTCTATTCAAGAAATTGAACGTATTAGTCAAGATACTGCGGATCAAACCCAAACTGTATCTGCGGCAGTGGAAGAGCAAGTTGCTTCCCTTGAACAGATTAACTCAGCCAGTAAAGGATTGAGTTCAATGATTCAAGATTTGGAGAAAAACGTTAATAGTTTTACAATCTAGGTTGCTAAAATAATCTCTGGGTTTGGCAAGAAATTGAAGGAGATGGGCCTAAAGAAATACTTAACTATAACAAGAAGTTAATATCAGTTGTACAGAAAAAGACTCTATGGTTAAACATTTTATCAACTGTTTGATCCATAGAGTCTGTATATTCTTTTCCATAAACTCTTCTATGATTCCATAACGGAATAAGTGCAGAAGATTGCAAAATTCATTATCCCATAGGGATAACCGTGCTACTGTTTTTGAGGATAAATATTATCCTTAGGGGATAATTGTTTAGCTAAAAATATGATGTAAAAATAATAGTAATGGTGATTAAAGAAATAGAATAAAAGGAGAATCAATATGAACTGGTTTTTAAATCGGCAGATTAGAACTAAAATTTTTGCGCTGATTGTCATCATGGCAATCTTTATGGGAGGACTCGGCTTCGCAGGTTACTATTATAACGAAAAATCAAATAGGGACTTAGTCCTTATGTATAATAGCTACATGTTTAAGGCGAAGGATAATTATGATATGCGCAACCAGCTCCGAGCAGGAGAAGCTTCAACGTTAATGCTTTTACAGGGGCCATCAATTATAACTAAAGAGGACCTTTTAAAAGATATCAAAAGTCGTAATTCAAATTTTGAGGCAGACCTGAATGATCTGGCGTCACGACAGACAGACGCCTACGAGAAGGCCAAAATTGCGGAAATTAGACAATCCCTTGCGCTCTATGAAAGATCCCAACAGGCTGCCATTAACATGTACATCTCGGATGCACAATCTTCGGAGTCAAAAGATGGCGCCTATCTGTACTATTTAAATACAGCATTTCCATACCTGAATTCTACCAACAACCCCCTCATGGATATATCAAACTATGAAATGAAAGATGCGGCGAATGTTTATTCACAGAACGAAGCAGATATATCAAGCGCAATCCGAACAATATTTGTATTGTCAATAGCAGCTTTGGGGATCTCTATTGCATTGGGCATCCTAATTGCAAGTTTTATTTCGAACTCCTTGAATGAAGCCATCGTTCAGATAGAACAGATTGCAAACGGCAATTTGCTGATTGAAAATCTCAAAAGAAGGTCCAATGATGAGGTTGGACGCTTGACTAGAGCGTTTAACAAAATGGCCCAGAATCTGCGTAGTCTGGTGACTGAGGTTGCTGAGTCCTCTGAGAAAGTTGCCGCATCCTCCGAAGAGCTGCTGGCAATCACTGAGGAAAGCACAGCGGCTTCAAATCAAATAGCAACGGCGATGGCAGATGTGACCAAGGATGGCAAGAAACTAACTGCAGCTATCGATGAAACATCTACAGATATCAAGAACGTGTCTGCCGGTGTGCATGAGGTTTCAGAGAATAGCAGCAATGTCGATAGACTTATGCAAAGAACTTCCTCGGCAGTAGTGGAGGGGCAGAGAGCAGTACTAACAGCAGTTGAGCAGGTGAACAGAGTCGGGCAAGGGACGGAAGTGGTCAACCAGGCAGTTGGTGTAGTAGCAACCAGTTCAGGGAAAATTAGAGATATTATTGCTGTGATCAGTGCCATTGCGGAACAAACAAACTTGTTGGCACTTAATGCGGCAATTGAGGCGGCTCGCGCCGGAGAGCAAGGACGTGGGTTTGCGGTTGTCGCCGAAGAAGTGAAAAAGTTAGCGGAACAATCCCAAAAAGCGGCTGAAGAGGTTGCATTCTTAATCCAGGAAAATCAAATCAATATTGATCATGCGGTCAGTGCTATGAGTTCCGGAGCAGCAAATGTCCAAGCCGGTGTTGAAACTGTACGTAAAGCAGGAGATGCTTTTGAAAAAATAGCTGAGCTCGTCAACGAGGTATCACCTCTTATCCAAGGAATTTCCCTTTCGATTCAGGAAATTCTGAGTGGCGAAAAGAGCATTGAGTCGTCGATTGAGGTTGTCGGCGTTATCAGTCAAAAAACTTCCCACCAATCTTTGATAGTTTCTGCATCCGCAGAGGAGCAAATGGCTTCTATGGAGCAGATTTCAGCATCAAGCCAGACGTTAACCGTGTTGGCCCAAAATCTTCAAGAAGCTATTAGCATGTTTAAATTTTAGTATTTTTCTGCTTAAAGGCCCTGTGCAACTAAGTGCACAGGGCCTTTTTCCGTATTTAATAAATTCGAGTTATTATTGAATCTGATGAAATATAATTCGCTGTATTGGTTCCAGACTATTTAAGAGCATTCTGTTCCATGGCTCCATAATGGAATAGGCGCAGCCCAAAATCTGTGATTGGTTGAAAGATTGAACTGAACTTCCAGAGCAATCTGCTGCAGAGAGTACCAATGACCATTCCGGCAATGACATCGGTTGGCCAATGCACTCCGACATACACGCGGCCGACCGCATTTAGGATGGCTAAAATAGTAAAGCTGATGGTAATCCAGCGGGGTGCCTTTCCCCAGGATGCGGCAGCGAAGCCAAAGCTTCCGGTGGTATGATCGCTTGGAAAGGACGCGTCGGCACTATGGGGAATAAGCTGAGTAAATGTCCCTTTCTGAAGCACGGTAAAAGGGCGTGGACGGAAGTAAACGTGGGATATCAGGACGTTGACGATGAGTCCTAAAACACCGGATAGTCCCATTATCAGTAAGGCATGCCGCTGCTTAATTTCGGATTTTGGCATGGAAAACCAGGCGATAATAAAGAGGACGATATAAAGCTCAAGGGAGTACTGGGCGAAAAAAGAAAACATCTTATCAAGTATTGCGTGATGCCCGGCAAATTGGTTTAACAGATGGTATCCTTGCAGGTCAAATGAGTTCATTAAATTGGTTCCTCCTTAAGATATTACAGGATTGGTTGTTCTTCTTTTCTTTGTCAGAAGCGTATGCCTGTATTTTTGCGTTAGGCAGTATGTTACAACATAAACATTAAAAACAGATTAAAAAAGTAAAATAAAAAACATTATAAAAAACAAAAAGGAAAAAAACGAAATAAAAAAACGGATAACTAGGTTCAGCAGTTTATATTTCTTTTTTGTCAAATAAGTAATATCCGCCAGTGAAGAAGATAATTCCGTAAGCCAAGAGGAGCAGGAGCAAGTTTAGCCCTCTTAAAAGATTTGTTCCATTGGGAAGCCACAGTGAGTACCAATTCAAATAGGTCGTAAAAATGTTGTTATTTAACAAGGTGTTAAAGAGGGACAAAGCTTTAATGCCAATAAAGATGAAGATCGAGCTGATGAGAGCCGTACTCCCGCTGCGAAAAAATTGGGCAATAAATGAGGCAAAAATAACTAAAATAAGCGCCGGAATAATGTCGGTTAAGTAGCCAACGACAACACTTGTGATACTGGTGACAGTAATTTTTAAGAAAAAGGCAGAGGCCATGGAAACAAGAAAGATTAAGAAGAAATTGAAAATGACATAAATGCTGACAGCCAGTATTTTCGAGAGATAGATCTTGAAACGGCTTACCGGCATGGTTAGAACCAGCTTTAGCGTTCTGTCTGCGACTTCGCCGGAAAATAAATCTGAGGCTGTCATAAAAACAAAGAGAGGCAGAAGAATATTTGTAAAGATGGCTAAAAGCATTAAGGGATAGCTGAAGGAATTGACAGCAATAAAAATGAGTTTGGCTTGAATGTTTGCTATAAAGAAGGCTGTTAAAAAGCTTATTATAGCCATAATTACCAGGAATACCACTGCCTTTTTCTTTAGGAATAATTTTCGAACTTCGTTAATGACATTTGCCCTTAGACTATCCATCAGACCATTCCTCCTTCCGTCACCTGATTCAAATAGAAGTCCTCTAAAGACTGATAGGATTCTTTAATGCTCTCGATGGATACGCCGTTATTGACAAGTCTTCCTTCATGAATGATGGCAACTTTGTTGCACATAAGTTCAATTTCATGGACTAAATGACTCGATATGAAGAAGGTCATTTTTCTTTTTGCGGCGAGTTCCTTGATGAGATTCCGCATTTGGACCGTACCTTCAATATCCAAGCCATTGGTGGGTTCGTCTAGAATTATCAGCTTAGGATTTGGCAGTAAAGCTCTGGCAAGGGCCAGCCTTTGTTTCATGCCCAGGGAAAATTTACTTGCCTTTTCTTGTTTATAGCTTGTCAGATTCACCAATTCAAGAATGTTATCGATATCTTCTTCATGAATAGTTTGATGGAAACGTGCAATGAATTTTAGGTTTTCATAAGCACTCATATATTCATAAACATCAGCGGTTTCAATAATTGCACCGACATTTCTCATGGCGTTTTCAAACTGGGAGTCCAAATTATACCCTAATATTTTAACATGCCCCTTTTGAAGAGTATTTAACCCTGTAATCCCTTTCATGACAGTGGTTTTGCCTGCCCCATTGGGACCTAAAAAGCCGAAGATATCACCTGTGCAAACGTCAAAGGTAATATCCTTCACTCCGCGTCCATTCTTGTAAATCTTCGTGAGCCCAGCCACTTCTAATACCTTTTCCACTAGCTTCACCCGTTTTTTGTTAATTTATCAGAAAATGAGCAAATTAAGATTGCTCATTTTCTGGCATTTTTTTTATACTTTCAGCGAAGACAATGTCTTCGTCTTCTAGCATCCGTGCAACTTAGCTGCCGCTCTCGCCGGAGGCTTGGCGCCAGCTAAGTTTTCTTTATAACCTGATGGTGAGTTACTCTTTGTGAAATGACATGGTTGTTACTTGCTTTCCTGTTAAATCAATTTTATCAGGAGTCGTGCTGTTGATATTGGACAGATTCAAATTAAGATTAAAGATCAGATCATGCTGAGTACCCTGAGCATCTGTGCCTGATACCTCGATCTTTGCAGTCTGGTCTGTAATAATATCGTCTTTATTGATACTCCCTGTAGAAGTAACGCTGACAACTTTGATATTGCTTTGCAGCTGAGGAATCGCGTCCTTTAAATCTTTGGTGTTATTGGAATCATTGCTTTCGTGATGAAAGGAACCTCTGTGATTTTCTGCCGTGAAGACTAACGAGGTTAAGGCATTGACGAGAGGTGTTACATCATTTTCCCCTAGGTTGATAGCGACGGTTTTAGTTCCATCTGGGTTGGCAGTAGTATTTACTTTATTTTGCATGCTTCCGGCCAAGGTATCGGCCACAACTTCCATACTCTGTTCAACCACGGGATTTTGACTTTCTTTTATAGAGTTAGAGGTAGAATGGCTGTCGTCTCTTACATAATATTGATCACTATTACTGTTTTTAGTGATTCGTTTTCCGTCTTGTTCATAACTGCTTTCAGTTTGGGTGGTATTACCCGAAGTTATAGTAGTTACTTTACTCATGGCATTAGCGCTCTCATTAAGTTTCAGATTCGAAGTAACGTTTAGCAAGCTCTCGCCATTATCCGTAAGGGAAGCTTTTAAATCGACGGTTTCATTTTGGAGATTTTTCGTATCCTTTACAGCATTTTTATAGGTTTCATAGCCGGATAATTGCGAAGCGTTTGTTAACACTGCTCCAAAAAGCAGAGATCCGCCGATGGCTAGACTTGCAGCCATGGCCATAGTTTTTTTGTTCATTTATATGCCTCCAGTTATTAGCTTAAATTGATTCAATCTTGAGATTCTCACCGAAGCCCCGCTGTTCAGCTTATGCTAAACTAGTTCACTAAGGAAAATTGATCTGTTATGTTCAGAGTGTGAGAGTATTGTGATCATTAAATTCGCCACTGTCTATTTTTTAGACTTTAGTGATTTTCTCTTGCGGATAATCCAGAAACCAACCAGCATCAAAATTAGAAGAGCGACGATTAAATCAAGGCGATGAAACAGTGGTTTAAGGGTATTCCAATTTTCCCCCAGTTTCTGGCCGGTAATAATAAGCATTAGGCACCAGGGCAGAGCTCCGGCGACAGTGTAAACAGCCATTTTGAAAGCGTTCATTCTTGCGATGCCTGCGGGCAGGGAGATAAAGGTTCGTACTACAGGCAAGAGCCTGCCAATAAATACGGTTAATTCGCCGCGTCGTTCAAATAATTTTTCGGTGTTGGACAATTCTCGCTCACGGATAAAAATATAGCGTCCAAACTTCTTGATGAACGGTCGGCCTCCCCATAGTCCGATATAATAGGCAATAAGTGCTCCAAAGAGGTTGCCTAAGGTAGCAGCCAGGGTTGCTTGCCAGAGAGTGAACCGGCCCAAAAAGACCATATAACCGGTGAAAGGAAGAATGATCTCACTGGGTAGGGGAATGCAGGCACTTTCAATGGCCATGGCCAGAAAAACTCCCAGATAACCGAACAGAGAAATAACACTGACAACAAATTGCCCAAGGTGGGATAGAATAGTTTCCACTTTGATTCTCCTATATTCAATTTCTTAGACTCTTTAAAAATGACAAATGTCCTATGGTATCGTCTTCACCTCCCTAAAAAGAATTTGCCGTCGCCACAAATTTTGAATAACAAGTTTCAAATCTCTAAAATCTGTAAGGCAAATTTATATTCGATTACCTTGATCATCCCCATGATAAAGTACCAACCTTTAATTTTTCTTAGAATTTTTCCCTGAATTAATACTTTTTTCATAAGTAATGGGGCCTTATTATCAGTGGCCAGGGGAGATAAAACTTTATTTTTTAAGCTGTTTTTAAGACATTAATAGTAAGGTTATGTAGGGACATCGATAGGTGAAGGAGGAGTAGTAGGGTTGAACTTTTTGGAAAGTATTAGGATTTCACTCAGGGCTTTGCGGGCCAATAAACTTAGGTCGGCTTTGACAATGCTGGGGATGATTATCGGGGTAGCGGCTGTCATAGCCATGGTCGGCATCGGTAATGGTGCAACGGCACAAATCACCTCGCAAATTCAGGGACTTGGTTCGAATCTTATTACCGTTAGTCCTGCACGAACTAACTTCGGAGGAGTCCACGGGGGAGCCGGTAGTTTAACGACTCTGACAATAAGTGATATCGATAAGATCAAATTAGATGCGGCTGTGAAAGCGGCAGCCCCCTATACGGATAATGATTATCAGGTGGTGTTGGGTGCCGGAAACACCTCAACTCAAATTAGCGGAACCAATGAGAGTTATCAATTAATTAAAAACGTCACCATGGCCAGAGGCCGATTTCTTACCAAAAACGATGTGGATAGATATGCCAGGGTTGCTGTCCTGGGGCCGAATGTAGTCAACGATCTTATGGGGGACCCCAACGCCGATATCATTGGCAAGAACATCAAGATCAACGGCGTGCCTTTTCAAGTCATTGGAGTGACAACCAGTACTGGGTCAACGGGCTTTCAAAGCAGTGATGATATGATTCTTGCGCCGATCACAACTGTTCAGGAGCGTTTAGTCGGAAGGAAAAACTTACGCAGCATCTTGGTTTCGGCTGCCTCCCCGGATTTAATGCAAACTGCACAAAATGAAATCACCTTAGACATGCGCAAAGCTCATAAAATTAAAGATGGCGAAGCGGATGATTTCACCATTCAGAATCAGGCGGATGTTTTGGCTTCCATGCAAGGGGTAACCCAAACTCTAACCATGCTCCTCGGCGGAATTGCAGGTATTTCTCTCTTGGTTGGAGGAATTGGCATTATGAATATCATGTTAGTTTCAGTGACGGAACGAACCCGGGAGATAGGGATTCGTAAGGCCATCGGAGCAAAGCACAGTGATATTTTATTGCAATTTCTCATCGAAGCTATTGTACTAAGTGTTTTGGGCGGAGGCATCGGCGTTGTTCTTGGCTCCGCAGGCTCTTTTTTGATAGGAACGGCGCTGAAGATGAGCACCAGTATTTCATTATCTTCTGTATTGGTAGCCTTTGGTTTTTCCGCCGCTATTGGTATTATTTTCGGCGTATTCCCCGCACGGAAAGCTGCCTCAATGGATCCGATTGATGCTTTAAGGTTCGAGTAAGCTAAATTATTATGATCCATGAAATCCGACAGGGTTGTTCCTGTCGTATCGGTAGTAAGAAAGACTGCCCATTAGAGCCATGGGCGGTCTTTTTTCGTCATTTTTCATCTTGCTTTAATCTTTGAGTGGTAAAATAGCATAGCCTTTGGATTTGAGCAGTTCTCAGTGATTTAGTTTAGAAAAGGGGAAGACTTTCTTACATGAAAAGAAAACGCAGAATTCGAGTGAAAGTAATTATTACATTTTTAGCCTATAACCTCATCCTTCTTATGATCTTAGCTCCGTTTGTTTTGTTCTGGGGTCCTTTTCAGGCGCTAAAAGTAATGGCAGTTGGTTCAGTTTATACTTCCCGTCATCCTCAGGTTGTCAAGGCATTTCTCTCCCAAGCAGAAATCGACCGAATTATGAATCAGAATGATGCCCAAGGAGTTAGCAGCAGTCAAAGCATTGGGCGTAAAAAAGTAATGGCTGATGCCAGTTCCGGTATTACCATTGAAGATATTCAAGGTCCAAGCTTCAAAGGGAAAGTAATGCTCATTAAAGACCCGAAGCGCGTGAAGGCAGCGGTTACTAAAGAGATTGGCGTAACGGGTGAAAGAGTCAGCGATCTTGTAAAGGATACGGGAGCAGTTGCCGGTATTAATGCGGGGGGATTCTACGATCCTAATGGCAAAGGAAATGGAGCATTTCCAGACGGGCTCACCGTGCAAAATGGAAAAATAGTCCACAACAATGTGGGCAATCAGGCGGTTAATATTGTGGGGTTTAATGATCAAGGCAAATTGATTATCGGAAATTTGACTGCAGCACAAGTAGCTCAGAAACATATCCTTGAAGCGGTTACCTTCGGACCGAATTTAATTGTCGATGGAAATCCTGTCATTTCAGGGGATGGTGGCTGGGGGATTGCGCCTCGCACAGGAATTGGGCAGATGGCTGATGGAACGGTGATTTTTGTGGTTATTGACGGCAGACAGCCAACTTGGAGTATTGGAGCAACCTTACGGGACCTGATGAATGTTTTCGAAAATTATCATGCCGTCAATGCTGTTAACCTTGACGGCGGCTCTTCATCAGAACTTGTCTATAATGGACAAGTTGAGAACAAGCTCTGGGATATTTTCGGGGAACGCTATATTCCTACTGCCTTTGTCGTAACTCCTTAGGGTTTGCTTTCAGCTAATTTATTCAGGAAGACTTGGCCTGATAACGTTAAGGTCGTCTCTGCAAAATATAAAGGAGAAATCTGGGATGAAGAAAAGATTACGTACTTTTTTTGTTTGGACATTCACTTCCGTATTACTGCAATTTGGCGGTTATTCTATTTTAAATAACCAAGTCCAAAACGTTTTATCACCGCCTGGGGTCACTGCCCAACCGATAACGACTCAGATTAAAGCCACTATCCCTGCCGCCGATCTTACAAATATTAAGGTTTCCTATGCTAAGGATTATGTCGCTTATATGGAAAACGGTACCTTGAAAGTTTTTAATCTCAAACAAAATAAAGTAGTCTTTCAGAAAGCACCGCCAAGTCATGATAAAGGTTTAGGTGTTCTCATATATCAATGGCTGCCGGACCGCAACATGTTACTGTATTTCTATGCTAAGAAAAACCCTCATTCGGTAACTTATAGGACCGTTTACTCTCCCAAAAGAACGATTCAAGTACCGGCTCCAACGTCTGGTTCCACCCAGCTCATACCGAAAACAGAAGATCCCAATCAAAAGATCGCCCGGGAAGTTCCCCAAACCGTTACAAAAGAGATATCCGGGGCGCCTCATCTTGAAAAGCAATATGGAAATCCGCAAATCACTGAGCTCTATTCCCTGGATCTCCCCAATAGCGATGAGACCACTGCACCTGACGATCGCTTTAATCAAACAATAAACTCGTTCCCTGCCGGAGGTAAAATCGAAAACTTAGTTGTCTCCACGTCCACTAATTTGATGTACCTAACGGTAAAAGGTGTGTCGAAAGAATTGCTTTTGGAAATCGACGTGATGAAAAACGTTCGTACCTTAAGCAGATCGGGAGAGACCATTGACAATATGGCGGCCTCAGACCGGTATGGAACGCTTTTTCTGGATAGTGACGAAGGCGGAGTTCACCGCGTTATTGCGCTTGACGGCAGCAAACGGCAAGTCATTTCTGAAAATAACAATGAACGAATACTAGGTATAAAAGATGGAAAAGTGTATATCGGAGAGGTACAAAATAAGCAGTTGATTAAGGTTAAAACTACACCTGACCTCACTCACATGGCGAGCAGACCCTCACTGACCACAGAATGGGAAGGTGCGATTCCTTTTAACAGTAATACGAATACTCTAATTGGTGCCAAAGGACAACTGATAGCTTATGATCAGCGGACCGCCTATATTGAAACTGCAGGTCATTTGAGTGAGGTTAAATTGCACGGAGATGACAATTACATCTCGTCAGATGGGGCTGAGCTCATTCAATTGACCAAGCAAGGGAACTCGACTTTGGTAGAGTTACAGCCGCTTCAGTCTTAATCTTTCTTTAATGTTAAAGGATTAAGATTAAGACTAAGACTAAGACTAAGACTAAGTCTGAAAGGAGGTGAATTATATGATTACAGGAATCAGCAGTAACAGTATGTTGCCCAGAATGGCAATGGTTAACCAAAATGTTGCAGTGAGAACAGGTGCCAGCGAAGAAGCGAAGGAAAGCATGAGTGAGCGGATAGCTGAAGCTCGATCTTCATCGGCTAAGCCGGCCAATATGCCAAGTCCAAGCCATTTGGGGAACAAGATTGACCATCTAGCATAATTTGCTACGTCTGGGGTTCAGGGCTGCGGCATTGCCTCCTTTGAACCCTTGGACGGAAGCAAGTTCTTTGTAAACCAAGGGGATAATGTATTTGTCTTTTAATATTGAATATTGGATTCTAATCCGCTTAATGATAAATTAATGGTTGGGTTGAGAATTTGAAATAGATCCCAGTACGCCTTAGCTTAGAAATTAAAAGCTGAAGTCCGATAGTGCGATATGGAGATGGTGATACGAAGGAGGCTGTCGAAAATCATGCAGGAAACAATTCTCAAAGTATTATTAGTTGAAGATGACCGTGCTATTGCTAAAGTCATAGCGTTGGAATTAGAACATCATGGACATAGTGTTGTATTGGCAGCGGAGGGAAGGATGGGGCTTGATATGGCCTTAACGCAGGAATGGGATGTCATCCTTTTGGACCTTATGCTGCCTTTTCTCAATGGCTATGAAATTTGCAAACAAATACGAGCACGCAAAGATACCCCAATTCTGCTCTTGACTGCGAAAGATGAAGTTCAGGATAAAGTCTTTGGTTTGGATATTGGCGCCGATGATTATTTGACAAAACCTTTTGCCATGGATGAATTAATGGCTCGGATTCGCGCCGTATTACGGCGTAAAAATCCGCCGGTTAAGAAAAATTTAGGCCAATTAACCTTTCGGGAACTTGAACTTGATACCCAAGCCTATCAAGTTTATTTTCGAGGTGAGGAAATTAGTTTGACCAAAAAGGAATTTGAACTATTGACCATGTTTTTAGAGCATCCGAACCGAGTTTTGTCACGGGAGCATATTCTGGAAAACGTTTGGGGGTTCGATTTTTATGGGGAATCGAATGCCGTTGATGTATATGTGCGCTTTTTACGCGGCAAGATTGACGAACGCTTTGGAGTTCATTACTTTCATACGGTGAGGGGAGTGGGCTATGTCCTGCGAGCCGAAGACTAGGTCGATTGGGAAATTCCGGCTGCCTGGATTTAAATGGGGTTTGGCCTGGAAGATAACACTCTGGTATATTCTCCTGCTTCTTTTGACGGTGTTTATTCTCTCGACAATTACATATTGGGGTAACAGCCAGGATTTACATAAAGAAAAAAAGCAAGTGCTTGAGACGACTGTTTCTCGTGTGCTCGGTACACTGGATGATTCCACGGATGGGCAGGCGGGAGATATTCATGATCCTGAGGCTTTAAATGACAATGTCCCCAAAGGTGTGACAATACAACTGACTTCCTTGCAAGGCAAGGTGGTTCAGAAGAGAGGTAATGTTCAGGTTCAGCTGCCCATCGAGCAACAGGCTGACCCAGAAGTGAGGAACCTTGACGGTAAAGATGTCTATTATATAGCTCGGCCGATTATGTCCGGCGGGAAACTCATTGGTACGCTTCAAGGTGTTGCTGATTTGGAAGATGTGGAACTCGCCGAAACTGTGCTTTTGCGCCAGTTACTGTGGCTTGGCGGTTCTGCTTTACTGTTGGCTTCTCTCGGAGGATTGTTTTTATCCCGAAAGGTACTGACCCCATTGGCTGAGCTGAATCGGGAGATTTCGCTTTTGACAGCTAATGATCTTAACCGGCGTCTGCCGCTGCGGGGAAGCGGGGATGAACTTGATTTGTTAGGACAGAATTTCAATCATATGCTGCAGAGGTTAGAAACTTCGTTTCAACAGCAAAAGCAATTTGTAGCCAATGCTTCTCATGAACTGCGCACGCCGTTGATGGTCATCCGCGGGCATGCAGATATTTTACAGCGCTGGGGAGCCGAGGATCCTCTCATTGTACGTGATTCTGCCACCGCTGTGATTGAAGAGACAAAGATGATGACGAAATTAGTGGAAAATCTTTTGACCTTGGCTCGGGAAGAGCTGTATCTGAATTTGGTTCCTCTTAATTTAAGTGAGCTTATTATTGAAAGCGCCAGAGATTTGCCTTTTCTGCGCTCCTATACTGTTAAATATGACCTGCTTCCGGATATCGAGTTGAAGGGAGATGTTCTCTATCTTAAACAACTTATCAGAATCATTCTGGAGAATGCCGGCAAATATGTACCGTCAGGCGGGTTGATTGGGATATATTTGCAGAAGATCGAAAATAACGTAAGGATTGTTATTGAAGATAATGGGCCCGGTTTTCCGCCTGATGCTCTGGAATTGATCTTCGACCGATTCTATAGGGTTGATGAGGCCCGTTCTCGCGAAATTCCGGGACATGGGCTTGGGTTAAGTATTGCCAGAAGGATTGTTCAAGCTCATGGAGGAAGGATTTGGGCAGAAAACCTGGAACCCCGTGGGGCGCGGTTTTGCGTGGACCTTCCTTACAATACGGTGGTCACACTATGAGCAGATTTTCATCATTAAGTATTGCAAATGGGTAAAGAGCATTCATGTCTTCGTTGTTATTGATTCACCCTATTATTTAGCTGGATTCCAATCGGAGTCCAGTTTTTTCTTTATAGATTTTAAATCCTTCGTTCATTATTCTTTAATCTTGCAATGATACATTAAAGCTGAAAGGAGACGATGTTAGCAATGGTAAAACATGGAGAACAATCGAGAAGCAAGGAGGTACATATGTCTAAATCAATAGGATTGGTCATTGTTGTTACTACGATTTCGATGACTGCGTTACTCGGCGGCTGCGGAACGAATAGTTCGCCGGCTCCACACATGGCCCCCAAAGCCATGTCGTCTGCAAATAACATCGGGACAACCCAGCCGTCGCAAACGGCTGCTGTGACAGGATCAAGCTCGGAAAAAGCTGTGGCACCGGAAAAAAATCCGACAGGTGATATTCCGGATACTCAAGCCTTTGTAAACTATACTTCTGCTTCGGGCGGGTATGATCTTGTCGTGCCGGAAGGATGGGGGCGCACGATTAAGGGCAGTGATGTTATATTCCAGGATAAGTTAAATGGTGTGCAGGTTGCCGTCAGCCAAGTATCTTCCCAACCTACTGTGACGAGCGCGAATAAGAATCAGGCGGCGGAACTGCAGAAAACAGGAAGGGCCGTCACTATTAAACGTGTAAAACAAGTAAATTTATCCGGCGGCCAGGCTGTTTTAATTGCTTATGACTCGAACTCCGTACCCGATCCGGTAACCGGCAAGCAGGTAAGATTGGAGAACAATCGGTATCTCTTTTATAAAAATGGCAAGCTGGCAACTTTAACCCTTTGGGCACCGCTGGGTGCTGATAATGTGGACCAGTGGAATCGGATGTCTGCAAGCTTTACGTGGAGGTAATATGGGAATCATTGACGCGTTTGATCTCTATCGCTTTTATCATACCGGAGAGGAAGAAACTTTGGCCTTACGCGGAGCAAATATCCATGTGGATTCCGGCGAAATCGTGGCTGTGATGGGACCTTCGGGGAGCGGAAAATCGACCTTAATGGCTTGTCTGGCCGGGTTGGATGAACCGGACGGTGGATATGTGGAATTATTAGGCAAACGTATTACCCGAAGACCGGAAGCAGAACGAGCTGCTATTCGTGCTCAAGAGATAGGAATTGTACTTCAGTCAGGAAATCTGTTCAATCACCTGTCGGTGGAAGAGAATATTCGCTTGCAAATGCAATTGGGACATAAGGTCGATGAAGAACGTCTGACAGAGCTCTTGAAGCAGGTTGGTTTAGATAAACGGCGGGAGGCCCGCCCTACCCGGATTTCAGGCGGGGAACTTGCCAGAGCTGCTCTGGCGGTAGCCCTTGCCAACAGCCCGAAGGTACTCATGGCTGATGAGCCGACGGGTGAAGTGGATGCAGAGACGGAGAAAAAGATTCTGGATCTCTTCGAAAATT
>JGI2924J29684_1077753_pt1 | contig 21947 bp, 20 predicted proteins | sample BenlonsequencITS_FD_29684 | JGI IMG/M metagenome (IMG submission 29684)
GTAAGTAATGGATTATCAAAATAATGTCAGCGAAGAACGTGTTGCGGAAATGATTTGGGATGCCGTTAGCGAAGGCGCCACGCTAAAAGACGTTCACGGGATACCTCAAGATATGATGGATGGTTTATATGCTCATGCTTATGAGTTTTATAACCAAGGACGACTGGATGAAGCTGAGACATTCTTTCGTTTTTTATGCATTTATGATTTTTACAATCCCGATTACACCATGGGACTCGCGGCGGTATGCCAACTGAAAAAACAATTTCAGAAAGCATGTGACCTTTATGCAGTGGCCTTTACGCTACTTAAAAATGATTATCGCCCCGTTTTTTTTACCGGGCAGTGTCAATTATTAATGCGTAAGGCGGCAAAAGCCAGACAGTGTTTTGAACTTGTTAATGAACGTACTGAAGATGAGTCTCTGCGGGCAAAAGCGTTGGTCTATCTGGAGGCGCTAAAAACGGCGGAGACAGAGCAGCACAATGAACAAGAAAAGGAATAATTATGGTAAATGACACAAGTAGCGTTAGCCGTAGCGGATATACCCAAAATCCACGCCTTGCTGAGGCTGCTTTTGAAGGCGTTCGTAAGAACACGGACTTTTTAAAAGCAGCGGATAAAGCTTTTAAAGATGTGGTGGCAACTAAAGCGGGCGACCTTAAAGCTGGTACGAAGTCCGGCGAGACCACGTTCAATACGGTGGGTCTGACGCCGCCTACGGACGCCGCCCGGGAAAAACTTTCCAGCGAAGGGCAACTGACATTACTGCTTGGCAAGTTAATGACTCTGTTGGGGGATGTTTCGCTGTCTCAACTGGAATCTCGTCTGGCAGTATGGCAGGCAATGATTGAGTCCCAAAAAGCGATGGGACTCCAGGTATCGAAGGAGTTTCAGGCGGCGTTGGGAGAGGCTGAGAAGGCGACGGATATCTATGAAGAAAGCATTAAAAAAATGGATACCGCTAAGAGCGTCTATGACACGGCGGCCAAAAAACTGACGCAGGCGCAAAACAAACTGCAATCGATGGACCCGTCCGATCCGGGTTATGCGAAGGCCGAAGCCGCGGAAGGGCAAGCCAGAAAGGAAGCAAAGGACGCGAAAACGGCGTTCGATAAGGCTAAGAAGGCGGCGGACTTAGCGGGCACTGACGCAAAAACTAAAACCGAGCAAGCGGATAACATTCTGACCAAATTCCAGGGCACGACTAATGTTGTAGCCTCTCAAACCGAGGTTGCCAAGGGGGAAAAGGATAACCTGTCAAATGTGGCTCGCCTCACCATGCTGATGGCCATGTTTATTGAGATTGTAGGCAAAAATAACGAAGAAGGCCTGCAAAACGACCTTGCGCTATTCAACGCTTTGCAGGAAGGCCGTCAGGCGGAGATGGAAAAGAAATCGGCTGAATTCCAGGAAGAAACGCGTAAAGCCGAAGAGACAAACCGCATTATGGGGTGTATCGGGAAAGTTCTCGGTGCGCTGCTAACCATTGTCAGCGTTGTGGCCGCTGTTTTTACCGGTGGGGCGAGTCTGGCGCTGGCTGCGGTAGGGCTTGCGGTAATGGTTGCCGATGAAATTGTTAAGGCGGCGACGGGGGTGTCGTTTATTCAACAGGCGTTGAACCCGATTATGGAGCACGTTCTGAAGCCGTTAATGGAGCTGATTGGCAAGGCGATTACCAAAGCGCTGGAAGGATTGGGCGTCGATAAGAAAACCGCAGAGATGGCCGGTAGCATTGTCGGCGCGATTGTCGCAGCCATTGCAATGGTAGCGGTAATTGTCGTAGTGGCGGTTGTCGGGAAAGGCGCTGCGGCGAAACTGGGTAACGCGCTGAGTAAAATGATGGGCGAAACGATTAAGAAGCTGGTGCCTAACGTGCTGAAACAGTTGGCGCAAAACGGCAGCAAACTCTTTACCCAAGGGATGCAACGTATTACTAGCGGCCTGGGTAATGTGGGTAGCAAGATGGGCCTGCAAACGAATGCCTTAAGTAAAGAGCTGGTAGGTAATACCCTAAATAAAGTTGCCTTGGGCATGGAAGTCACTAATACCGCAGCCCAATCGGCTGGCGGCGTAGCTGAAGGCGTATTTATCAAAAATGCCAGCGAGGCGATTGCCGATTTTACTCTCGCACGTTTCGCCATGGATCAAATTCAGCAATGGCTTAAACAATCTGTAGAGATATTTGGTGAAAACCAGAAAGTGACTGCGGAGTTACAAAAAGTCATGTCCTCTGCGGTACAGCAAAATGCGGACGCTTCACGTTTTATTCTGCGCCAGAGCCGCGCATAAACTCGCCAAAATAAAGGGAGAGAAATATGTTGATTAATAATGCGGGGATCAATCCTGCTACTTATTTAAATAATCATTCTGTTGAGAATACTCCGCAGCCTGGTTCGCAATCCGTTAGCGTGAAAGATATTCTGAGCAGCATTGGTATTACTGTTAGTAAAGTCAGTGACCTGGGACTAAGTCCGACATTGACTGCGCCTGCGCCTGGAGTATTAACGCAAACCCCAGGTACAGTAACTTCCTTTTTGAAAACCAGCATTCAGAATGCCGATATGAATCAGGATCTGAATGCCCTGGCTAATAATTTTAGTAACAAAGCGAACGAATTGGTGCAAACCCATCTGCGGGAGCAACAGGCTGAAGTCGGAAAATTTTTTGATATCAGCGGTATGTCTTCCAATGCTGTTGCGCTATTGGCTGCCGCGAATGTTTTAATGCTGACGTTGAACCAGGCAGACACCCAACTGTCCAGTAAATTGTCACTCGTCAGTTTTGACGCCGCAAAAACGACGGCAAGCTCCATGATGCGTGAAGGGATGAATGCGTTGTCCGGTAGTATTTCTCAGAGCGCGCTTCAGATGGGGATCACTACCGTGGGCGCGAAACTGGAATATAAAGGGCTGCAGAATGAGAGAGGCGCGCTTAAACATAATGCTGCGAAGATCGATAAACTGACTACTGAAAGCCACAGTATTAAAAATGTGCTGAACGGGCAGAATAGTGTCAAGCTCGGTTCAGAAGGCGTCGATTCTCTGAAATCGTTAAATATGAAGAAAACTGGCGCCGATGCGACGAAAAATCTTAATGACGTGACGCTTAAATCTAATGCCGGAACAAGTGCCACAGAAAGCTTGGGCATTAAAGACAGTAATAAACAAATTTCCCCTGAACATCAGGCCATTTTGTCGAAACGTCTTGAGTCTGTCGAATCCGATATTCGTCTTGAGCAGAATACTATGGATATGACCCGAATCGATGCGCGTAAGATGCAGATGACGGGCGATTTGATTATGAAGAACTCGGTCACTGTCGGTGGGATCGCGGGAGCGTCCGGACAGTACGCCGCCATCCAGGAGCGTTCCGAACAGCAAATTAGCCAGGTGAATAACCGGGTTGCCAGCACGGCATCGGAAGAAACGCGTGAGAGTTCACGTAAGTCGACCAGCCTGATTCAGGAAATGCTGAAAGCAATGGAAAGCATTAACCAGTCGAAAGCATCCGCATTCGCCGCTATCGCGGGAAATATTCGCGCTTAATCTGATAGGTCATCTATACGCCATCAGGGGATGCATTGAATAACGCTCCTGATGGCGAACCGGGGATATTATGCTTAATATTCAAAATTATTCCGCTTCTCCTCGTCCGGGACTTGTTGCCGAGCGTCCACAGACGACATCGGCGAGCGAGCACGTAGAGATTACCGCCGCGCCGGCCACAACAGAACATCGCGGCGCGGATATTATTACATTATCTCAGGCGGCCACTAAAGCCCAACAGGCACAGCAGACGTTACGATCAACATTGCCGGTCTCCGAAGAGAATAATGACGAACGCACTCTGGCGCGTCAACAGTTGACCAGCAGTCTGCATGCGCTGACAAAATCTGGTGTTTCATTATCTGCAGAACAAAATGAGGGGCTGCGGAGCGCGTTTTCTGCACCTGCGGTGGCATTATTTAGCACAGCGCCTATGGCACAGCCGCGAGTAACTATTTCAGATGCCGAGATTTGGGATATGGTTTCCCAAAATATATCGGCGATTGGCGACAACTATCTGGGCGTTTATGAGAACGTTGTAGCAGTTTATACCGATTTTTATCAGGCATTCAGTGACATTCTTTCCAAAATGGGGACCTGGTTAGCACCTGGCAAAGATGGGAATACTGTTAAGCTAAATGTTGATGCTCTTAAAAGTGAAATACGTAGCTTGGTTAATAAATATAACCAAGTAACTAAAAATACAATTCTGTTTCCCTCGCAGACAGGCAGTGGAGTGACAACCGCGACAAAGGCGGAAGCTGAGCAGTGGATTAAGGAGCTGAATTTACCAGGCAGTTGTCTAAAGGCATCTGGTTCCGGTTATGTCGTACTGGTGGATACCGGGCCACTGAACAAAATGGTTAGCGATCTTAATGGAATAGGATCGGGTTCCGCTCTTGAATTGGATAACGCGAAATACCAGGCTTGGCAGGCGGGTTTTAAAGCTCAGGAAGAGAATTTAAAAACGACATTACAGACTCTGACGCAAAAATATAGTAATGCCAACTCATTGTACGACAACCTGGTAAAAGTGTTGAGTAGTACGATAAGTAGTAGCCTGGAAACCGCTAAAAGCTTCCTGCAGGGATAACAGAAAGAGGATATTAATAATGCTACCAAGTGTAAGTACTCAGAATTCCGTTATGATGACTGGTTTGCAAAACGAGATAAAAGCGCAGGCCACAAATCTTGCGGCGAATATCTCCGCAGTCAACGGAAATGCCGCAAAGACACTGTCAGGGGAAATTAAAGGCCCACAACTGGAGGATTTTCCAGCGTTAGTCAAACAGTCGAGTCTGGAGGCGTTGTTCAAATGTGGGAAAGATGCCGATGCGTTAAAAGAAATTTTTACCAGCTCAAGCAATGTCGGCGCCAAGAGGGCGGTAACGGAATTTGCGGAACTCTTTCATTCGGCGCTAAAAGCCACCAGCGACTCGCCTGCGGCGAAGGAGCTACTGATGAAGGTGGGGAAAGAGTATACCGAGCAGATCATGAACGATGGTCTGAAAGAAAAATCGGCGTTTGGACCATGGACACCAAAAACGGACAAAGCGGAAGCGAAGCTTGAAATACTTCATAATAAGCTGTTGGATATCATTAAAAATAACATCGGCGGAGATTTAGGAAATTTATCTACGCAGTTTGTTATGCATGAAGTGATGCCCTATATTACCAATTGCATTGAACATCAATTTGGTTGTACGTTAGATCCGCTAACCCGTAGTAATATTGCACAGCTTGTTGATAAAGCGGCGAAGAAGGCGGTTGACGCACTTGATATGTGTCACCAAAAATTAACGCAAGAGCAGGGTACCAGCGTAGGACGGGAGGCTCGGCACCTTGAAATGAAAGCATTGATACCTATGTTGCTACGTAATGTTTTTGCGCAAATTCCGGCGGACAAACTGCCCGATCCTAAAATCCCGGAACCTGCGGCTGGACCGGTACCTGATGGTGGGAAAAAGCCAGAGTCTGCGGGTATTAATATCAATATTAATATTGATAGTAGTAAGCATAGTGTGGATAACAGTAAGCATATTAATAATAGTCGAAGCCATGTCGATAATAGCCAGCACCATAATGATAATAGCAACCATGATAATAGCCAACGGCATTACGAGTCACACTATTCGAATACCAGCAGTAGCGTAAACCATAGTCATTCTCGTGTGGACGCAAATACGCATCAAACGGAGACGGCACACAGCGCCAGCAAGGGGATACTGGACCAGGGCATCATGGGTAAAATTGACGTCACGGCTCATGCCACTGCAGAGGCTGTGACCAACGCTTCAGCGGAAAGTTCCGGCGGAAAGGTGGTCACGTCTGAAAAAGGAACCACGGGTGAAACAGCCTCTTTTGATGAAGTCGATGGAGGAGACAATAAGGTCATTATTGGCAAGCCAATGCAGGCCACGGTGCATGGCGTTGCTGGCAATAAAGAGCAAATCCAGACGGCAGACACTGTGAATGTGAAGACGCTTGCTAGCCAATTGCCTGATGTCGAAGATGTAAAAATCCATACTTTGCAGCCAGAAACGACGGTAAATACAGGTAATAAAGCGGGTACGACTGATAATGATAATAGTCAGGCAGATAAGGCTGGCCAATTTTCCGGTCTGAAGTTTAAGCAAAATGGCTTCCTTTCAGCAATTCCGAGCGTTACGAATATGCGTTCAATGCATTTTGACGCCCGTGAGACATTTTTGGGGGTTATACGTAAAGCCCTGGAGCCTGATACCTCCACACCGTTTCCAGTACGCAGAGCGTTTGACGGGTTGCGTGCGGAAATATTGTCCAATGACTCTATAAAGAGTGCAGCGTTGAAAGCGCAATGTAGCGATATCAACAAGCATCCAGAATTAAAAGTAAAAATTGATACGCTTAAAGAGGCTATTACTCTTCATCCACAACGAGAAAAACTGGCTGAGGTTGCGCTGCAGTTTGCCAGAGAGGCGGGGTTGACAAAGTTAAAAGGAGAAACCGACTATTTGTTAAGTACAATGCTGGACGGCATCATCGGAGACGTTAGCTGGCGTAATGGCCCGTCTTTCGAGTCATACCTGAATAAACCAGGCGTAGATCGGGTTATTACTACTGTTGATGGTCTGCATATGCAGAGTTAATTAGTTAGGAAAGACGCTATGGATATGGATATTGAATCAAGAGTCAAAAAAGTGATTACCTCCTGTATTGCCGTTGAGATTAATAGCATCAATGGTCAGACCAATCTGGTTGAGGATCTTTATGCTGATTCGCTGGATTTAATTGATATTGTATTTGGTCTCAGTGAGGAGTTTGACATTAGTTGTAATGAAAACGATCTTCCGGATATGACGACCATTACGGATATATGCCGTGTTGTCGAAAAGAGTTTGCAGTCCAGGGGATAGTATTTTTCTATAGCTCGATCATAATTAAACATGATTAATTGTTATGAAAATCATCACACATGTAGTACCAGGTTCAGATATGGCTGAAATATATGATGATATCGCTGACAATTCACGCCTTATTATTAAAAGCAAGTTACGCCATGTTGAAAATGATCCGAAAGAGTTGCTGATATGTGTCCCGACGCGTAGTGAGTGGCTATTTTACTGGATTAAAGGAGATAAACATTGCGCCCGGCGACGGGCGTATAAGAACATCAAACATTACGTTTCCAAAATCAAACCGAAAAATTAAAATTATAAAATAGATCATTAAAGAGGATGATAAATTGCGGACACACCATGATATTATCGCTGATATTGGTGAGGAGTTAGGTTTACCACTCACTTTTGATGACAATAATCAGTGCTTATTACTTCTTGATACCGATATTTTTATGGCTATTGAAGCTAAAGATGATATCTGGTTATTGAACGGTATGATTATACCTCTATCACCTGTTTGTGGTGATTCTGTCTGGCGACAGATTATGATGATTAATGGCGAACTGGCAACGAAGAATGAAGGTACGTTAGCGTATATTGACACAGCAGAGACATTATTGTTTATAAAAGCAATTACCGAACTGGCAAATATGTACCATATTATATCGCAGCTTGAGTCATTTGTGAATCAACAGGAAGCGCTTAAAAAGAGGCTGCAAGAATACGCTAAAGTGTAAGGAGAGGAAGTTGAATAATTTAACATTGTCTTCATTTTCAAAACCCAGTGTGACGAGTAATACCCGACTGTACATCGCTAAAGAAAATACTAATGAGGCACACGTCGCACCTGAGAAATTTGCGTCAAAAGTATTAACCTGGCTTGGTAGGGTTCCGCTATTTAAAAATATTGATGCGGTGCAAAAGCACATGGAAAATACCAGAGTACAGAATCAAAAAACCTTACAGGTATTTCTCAAAGCATTAACTGAGAAATATGATGAGAAATCAGTCAATGCAATAACCCTCATGGCTGGATTAAATGATTCGATCAAGCCTTTTACTCCAGTCAGGTTACAACAGATCACGCAAATGGTGAAGGATGCTGAAGAAAGTTTCTCAAAAGATATCCGGTCTAAGCAAAATGCTAGTCTCCCGAAAGTCTTTTCTTTAGTTGCAAAAGGCGTAGAGACAAAAGTGACAGAACAAAATGGCGATTTTGGTACAGGAATGACGCAACTTTTACTCGATATCGCTTTAAACGGAGTTAAGAGAGCAATACCGCAACTGGAAAAAGTGGACGGAAATAGTTTACGAAAAAACTTCCGGGAGATGGCTTCGGGTAATGGCCCGCTGCGTACATTAATGACGAATTTGCAGAATTTAAGTTTAGTTCCAGAGGTCAAACAACTTAATGATTATGCTATAAATTTAAAAAATATTCAGGTAGGAACAGCCCCGTTCTCACAATGGGGCACCTGCGGGGGAGAAGTTGCGAGATGGATTGATAAAGCCTCCGATCAAGAATTAACCCTGGCTGCAAAAAAGATTCAGGTTATTGTTGAAAAACTAAAATACGTTGCAACTGAACTTGAAAACATAAAAGCCGGTGCGCCTATGTCACAGCGTTGAGCTGACCTACACTGAATCTGGTACGGCTCCCAATGAGCAGCGTCCCGTTTAATCAGCAAACCCAGTTGAAATTAAACGGCGGAACGCCTGTGCCAGTGAATACATTAACTTTTGACGGTAAGTTGGTGGCGCTGGTTCGTATCTAAAAGATACGTCAGTTGCTCAGGAAGCGCACATGAAAACGCTTCTTGAAAAAGAGAGTCGTGTCTGGTGGTGTTAACGCCAGAAGAGCAGATGCAGGCAAGTAAATTAACAACCTATTACAACAAGTTGATTTAAAAATAGCTTACTTTTGGATATCATCTGAAAGTAAGCTATTGCTATATGATTATTTGTTTAACGCGATAGAAAGTTTTTTGTTCTTCTCTTCTGCTGGCATCTCTTTTAATTTTTTGTAATTCTCCCAAATTTTTTTAGCATAACGTTTTCTTATATCAGCTCTTTGCGGTGACGTTCCGGCATTATAAGCACCAACGGCCTCCCAGCTATAACCGTAGATTTTCATCATATCTGATAAAATGGATGCGCCAACAATTACCGAAATGCAGGGATCTTGTAATAACTGTTTTTCACTGATTCCCATTTTTTTCAGTCTTTTCATATGGGAGCTATTAATTTGCATCAGTCCGATATCGGTAGAGCCATCTCGGTTATGACCAATGGCACCAGGTTTCATCGCCGATTCCTGTTGGGCGATAGCATAAAGTAATTCTGATTCAATATTGAACATTTTTTCAGCCTGAAGCCAGCAATCAGCCCATGCCGTATTTATACTAATCAACCAAATTACGATGCTAAAAAAATAACGCATATCTCCTCTCTCAGATTTTACCGTAATTTAACCAAGCGGGGATCCTGTTTCCATCTTTTAAACCAAATATTGTCTTCTTTTTTAAATTTATTCCACATTTTCTCGGCAATAACTTCGCCGTGAGCAACCAGTACTAATGGTAATAGCCCGGGATTATTATCAGTATTCTGTTCACTTTCCAGAAACTCTCTTATCGCCGGTAATGCACGCTCGCTATTCTGACAGTATTCAGCATAAAGAAGATTAACAGCAATAAGCCCTGTTATTTCATGCTTGGATATTTCTTTGGCTAATTTTCGTGCCAGTTCATGTTTACCTTTAAGCGAAAGAAACATAACCTGCATACTTAATAGTATTGGATTATCCTGCAGATGTTGTGAACGTAATTCATCTCCTAAACGTATAGCATCATCAATGCCGGCATGATAATAGGTAATCCACAGTTTAGTGATGCCTGCTGCTGCACGAGTTGGTTCCAATTTTAAACACTCGTTAATTGTTTGCAAGGCCTCCTCCAGTTGGCCAGCCATGAAGAGATTCCAGCCATAATAGTATTTAATATCTGCAGAAACGGGAGAAAGTAAATTAGCTTGTTTGAATAGTAAACTTCCGACGATGTATTCTGAATGAATAGTATTAATTAATCCCAAAAAACCTAAAGCTTGCGGATTACTATGATCCAGTTCTGTTGCCTTAATCGCATATTCTTTGGCTTTGATCATGGCGTTTTGTTTGTCAAAAATTCCCATTTGCGCCATGCTAAGATAGCATTCCGCCAGCGCACAATAAGGCGCAATGCTGTTTGGAGACATATTAACGCATTGAGTCAGCAATTTAAGCGCTTGCTGTAAGCTGTAAGGAGTATATTGATTTAACTCATGCTTACCTCGTAAATAGACCATGGTACTGTCAATCGAATTTAGTTCGCTAACCTGTTTTGTGTCCCAGCGAAGTCCGGGGATACATCTGAGCAAAAGATTCGCAATTTTGTTTTGCAAGAGAGAAGCGGGTTGGTTTTCCACCAACTTAATGCTTTCCTGATGCAGCAGGTTATAACCTTTAACCCGAACGATCTCGATTTGCACAACATTATCGTTGCCATCGGGGATCATCTGCCCGGAGATATAATAATCGGGACGCAGTTGATCCATGAGCTCCAGAATGTCCTTAACACTGCGGCAGTTCTTAGTAATGGTTACCGGCAGGACGCTCAGGCCAAAGGGCGCGTACTGAGATAATCCCTTCACGATAGAGTAATGCAGACTCTCAGATTGGATCTGATCTTGCATTTGAAAAGGAAGAATCGCCAATGTATGAGTAGTAGGCTGTGGCGCTGGCGGAGAGACCACCACGACCGGGCGATTAAACCGATAGCCCTGTCCATACAATGTTTCAATGTAACGATGTTCTTTATCTTCCGACAGGATACGTCGTAAGGCATAAATACAGCGGGTAAGAGATTCTTCGTTAACTTCAGCGTCACCCCATACCTGGTCCAGTAAGGTGTTTTTACTAACAATCTCGCCAGCAGCTTCGAGCAGGATGACCAGAACAGCATATTCTTTTGGCGGAATATTTACTTTCTTATCTGCTCGTAGCAGGGAACCGTCCATGTTGAGTATGAAATCATCAAAGACGAATTTTTTATTAGATACAGGAACAGAATTAAAATGTAGCATGATAGTTATATATTCTCTTACAGGATGAAAAGTTATAATGGTTAATACAAGCCGTTAGAATGGGATCTACTGTGTCAGTCATTCTACTTTTATGAGTAACTGTCAGGCTGAACTTTTATTATGAGCTTGATGTCATATTCTATGGGCTTGGATTTATATGTTTTTCGCTGTTTTAACATGTGATAATTTAGATTATGTCTGTGATTTCAAAAAACTGACATATTGGTAATAACAATTTTTATCACTTACTGTGATTATTGAATGGAAGCTACCGTATGTCTTATTGCAGAGAAAATTAGATCCTGGCATCTAAATATTTACATATTTAACTCGACCTCGTTGCAATAGGGATTAGTTTTGTAGCTATCTTACTGCTTTTTTTTGGGGTGTAAATGCTGCTTATTATATCTTCATGTCTAATGGTCTGATAATGATACCATCAGAACCAATTCTACTGAGTGTTTATTACAAATGACCATTCATTGAAAGTTTAAAGATAAATTTTGGTTTAGACGTAAGAATATAAATGACAAATTGCTTTTGGTATTGCGCTTATTTTTATGCTTTTTTGAAGAATAATGATATCTCCTTTTCTTTACTTCCCACAGGTATTGCGTCAAAAGGGCAGCGAATTTGTGAACCGTATTGTCCTCAAACTAGCCTCTGACAGGATATGAATATTACGATTTATGATAGGTAAGAGGGCGTCAACGATGCTGACAAGCGTGATTGTTTGGTTTATAGCATCCAGGCAGATAGTTGCTATAGGGAACGAATGGTATACAAACATGAATAAAATGCCGGCTTTAGTCCACAGGGTTAAAGCCGGAAGGAGATACTTTCATCTGGACAGATTTTCACGCTGTGAATAAGGTAATATAGGTTTACCAGTCATCATAGCGATGACGAGTTCACAAAAGTCGCGTTGTAAGAACAGCCTTGCTTTAAATTGTCAGAGATATCAGTACGGACTGTCTTCTGGACAGAACAATGATGTTGAATAACCTCCAATCCTATTATGGTGTGTTATAAAGTGTTCAGAATTTTAAATTGCTAAAATTTTAATGAAAATCTTTTCTTGAGTGATAAACCCAAAAATGTTAGTGATTCGCCATTTTAATAAACGTTGATGGCGTAGTTTTAAAATATTTTTTGAAACATTGAATAAAGTAGGACGTGCTGTCATAACCACATTTTAATGCTACAGAATTGACATTATGGTTGCCTATACGTAAAAGTTTTGCTGCTTGATTCATTCTCGCAGATAAGTAGATGTCACTAAAGCTGGTACCTTCTTCTGCAAGTTTTCGTTTGAGTGTTGATGTACTCATAAATATATTATCGGCAATATCCGGAAGTTTCCACTGCCTACCTGGTGAGGAGGATATAATGTTGTAAACGCGCTCCTTTAACGTTATCTGAGCCGAGCTTAGGATGATCTCATAACTCTCCGGGAGTCGGAGGAAAGCGGTAAGCAGGAACAGCAGAAAATAAGGGATTAATTCCTCATTTTCAATACAACTTTGGTTGTTACAGCTATTACAACTTTTGTTTGTATCCATAGTACAGGAGAACGCTGTTTTCAGGTGTTCAAATACCTCTCTTCTGGCAGGAAAGTCAGGCGTATAGAAGATCTTCTGCACTTTCTCGACAGGTTTCACCATTTTGGTTTGCTGCTCATTTGGGATAAGCGCATAGAGATCACCAAGTCGTTGCGTCGGTATCTCGAGTATATCGAAATCCATGTGGCCATTGACCTCTTCAAGCGTCACGTTAACGACCTGCTCCTTTTTGAGTACCAACATCCCAGGCTCTTCACAGTAAATCGTATCGTGATTATTGCTAATCGTCACTTTACCACTACGAAAGCAAACTAAAGTGAAACTGCTTACATAAAGATTTTTTATGGTGATCTGCTGAGTCTGGCTTTTAATTTGCTGCTGGGTATTCGTCAAAAGTGATTTTAATTTCTGTAAGTTATCCGCGGCAGGACGCTGATGACTATTACTTACAAAGGTTACATTTTCCATATTATCCCTTTGTTGATGTTATTTTAATGTTCCTTACTTGTATCCTACTGAAAAAATCTGAGTTGTAAATGCTCTTTATTAGGGGGTGTTGGCAATGGTCTGATTGTTACACCAAAAGAACTCAAATTTGGGTAATTTATCTACAGTAGTTTAAGCCGCAACGGGGACGATAGTTCTTTTAATATGTGTTGAGACGCATTACACAGAATAAATTGATTTTATTTCTCACTTTTCATTCTATTTCCATCAGGAATCCCTGCGTCCTGCGCTGTACTCTGCTGCTATCGAGAACGACAGACATCGCTAACAGTATATATGGAAACATCAAAAGAGAAGACGATAACAAGCCCTGGGCCATACATAGTTCGATTACTTAACAGCTCACTGAACGGCTGTGAGTTTCCATTGCTGACTGGCCGAACACTGTTTGTGGTAGGTCATAGTGATGCGCTCACTGCTTCAGGCCAGCTCCCTGATATACCTGCCGATAGCTTTTTTATCCCGCTGGACCATGGCGGAGTAAATTTTGAAATCCAGGTGGATACGGATGCGGCCGAAATTATACTCCATGAGCTGAAAGAAGGAAAAGCTGAATCTCGTCCGGTGCAATTAAATACGCCAATACAGGTCGGTGAATTGCTTATCCTGATTCGCCCGGAAAGCGAGCCATGGGCACCCGAGCAACCTAAGTCGTTGGAAGCGTCTGCAAAGAAGATCGAGCCGCGTTTTAAAAACGGAATTGTGGCGGCACTGGCCGGTTTGTTTATATTGGGGCTTGGGACGGTAGGTACGTTATGGATACTTAACTCGCCGCAGCGGCAGGCCGCAGAGCTTGATTCATTGTTGGGCCAGGAGAAAGAACGCTTTCAGGTGTTGCCAGGACGCGACAAAATGCTCTATGTCGCTGCGCAAAATGAAAGGGATACGCTTTGGGCTCGTCAGGTTTTAGCCAGAGGCGATTATGATAAAAATGCGCGAGTGATTAACGAAAACGAAGAGAATAAGCGTATCTCCACCTGGCTGGATACCTATTATCCGCAGCTAGCTTATTATCGCCTTCATTTTGATGAGCCGCGTAAACCTGTTTTCTGGTTAAGCCGTCAGCGAAACAATATGAGCAAAAAAGAGATCGAGGTTTTAAGTCAAAAGCTGAGAACGCTAATGCCATACGCGGATTCGGTTAACATCACACTGATGGACGATGTTACCGCAGCAGGCCAGGCGGAAGCGGGGCTAAAACAGCAGGCGTTACCTTATTCCCGCAGGAACCATAAAGGCGGCGTAACGTTTGTTATTCAGGGAGCGCTCGATGATGTAGAAATACTCAGAGCTCGTCAATTTGTCGATAGCTATTACCGAACATGGGGAGGACGCTATGTACAATTTGCTATCGAATTAAAAGATGATTGGCTCAAGGGGCGCTCATTTCAGTACGGTGCGGAAGGTTATATCAAAATGAGCCCAGGCCATTGGTATTTCCCAAGCCCACTTTAATTTAACGCAAATAAGGAATAAGTATGGCTGACTGGTCAGGTTATCTGGATGAAGTCTCTGCGAAATTTGATAAAGGTGTTGATGATTTGCAAGAGCAGGTGACAAAAGCGTTGGATCAATTAGCAGCAAAGCCCTCCGATCCGGCGCTGCTGGCGGCGTATCAGAGTAAGCTCTCGGAATATAACTTGTACCGTAACGCGCAGTCGAACACGGTAAAAGTCTTTAAGGATATTGATGCTGCCATTATTCAGAACTTCCGTTAATCAGTTATAAGGTGGATTATGCCTATTGCAACTATTGTCCCTACGAATGCTGTTATAGGGCAGGCGGTCAATATCAGACCGATGGAAACAGACATTGTCTCGCTGGATGACCGGCTACTGCAGGCTTTTTCTGGTTCGGCGATTGCCACGGCTGTGGATAAACAGACGATTACCAACAGGATTGAGGATCCTAATCTGGTGACGGACCCTAAAGAGCTGGCCATTTCGCAAGAGATGATTTCAGATTATAACCTGTATGTTTCTATGGTCAGTACCCTTACTCGTAAAGGAGTCGGGGCAGTTGAAACGCTATTACGCTCATGATTCGTCGATATCTATATACCTTTCTGCTGGTAATGACCCTTGCCGGCTGTAAGGATAAGGATCTTTTAAAAGGACTGGACCAGGAACAGGCTAATGAAGTCATTGCCGTCCTGCAAATGCACAATATAGAGGCGAATAAAATTGATAGCGGAAAATTGGGCTATAGTATTACCGTTGCTGAGCCTGATTTTACCGCTGCGGTGTACTGGATTAAAACCTATCAGCTTCCTCCCCGGCCACGGGTGGAAATCGCACAGATGTTCCCAGCGGATTCGCTGGTATCATCTCCGCGAGCTGAAAAGGCCCGGTTATATTCGGCTATTGAACAGCGACTGGAGCAATCATTACAGACGATGGAGGGCGTGCTTTCCGCCAGGGTCCATATTAGCTATGATATTGATGCTGGTGAAAATGGACGTCCGCCAAAACCTGTTCATCTGTCGGCGTTAGCCGTATATGAACGAGGTTCGCCGCTTGCGCATCAGATCAGCGATATCAAGCGATTCTTAAAGAATAGTTTTGCCGATGTGGATTATGACAATATTTCTGTTGTGTTGTCAGAACGTTCAGATGCCCAATTACAGGCACCCGGCACGCCAGTAAAACGTGATTCTTTTGCAACCAGTTGGATTGTGCTGATTATTTTGTTATCCGCGATGTTAGCAGGATTTGGCATCTGGTATTACAAAAACCATTATGCCCGGAATAAGAAAGGTATAACGGCTGATGATAAGGCAAAATCGTCAAATGAATAGGCAGCCATTATCAGTTATCTGGCAAAAAGTCATTTTTGATCCGTTGTCGTATATTCATCCTCAGCGGTTGCAGATAACCTCTGAAATGATTGACAGACCTGCCGCCAGAGCGGCGGCAAATGAGTTAATACTGGCGGCCTGCCAGCTTAAGACCGGAGAAAAGGAGAATATTCAAAATTCACTGACGCAGCTATGGCTGCGTCAGTGGCATCGATTACCGCAAATAGCGTACTTACTCGGTTGCTATAAATTGAGAGCCGATTTGGCAAGACAGGGAGCCTTGCTTGGCTTGCCGGATTGGGCGCAAGCATTTTTGGCAATGAATCAGGGAACAAGTTTATCTGTCTGCGATAAGGCGCCGAATCACCGGTTTTTACTCAGCGTCGGGTATGCACAGTTAAATGCCCTGAGTGAATTTTTACCTGAATCTTTAGCACAGCGTTTTCCTTTGCTTTTTCCTCCATTTATTGAGGAGGCGTCGAAGCAGGATGCTGTAGAAATGTCAATTTTGCTACTGGCCTTACAATATGCTCAAAAATATCCCAATTCCGTCCCCGCTTTCGCCTGTTGAGGGGATACTGATAAAGCGTAAAACGCTGGAACGCTATTTTTCTATTGAGAGATTAGAACAGCAGGCGCATCAACGGGCTAAGCGTATTTTACGGGAGGCGGAAGAAGAGGCAAGGACCTTGCGGATGTATGCCTATCAGGAAGGTTACGAACAGGGAATGGTTGATGCGTTACAGCAGGTCGCTGCTTATCTTACCGATAGTCAGACAATGGCCTGGAAATGGATGGAAAAAATACAGATTTATGCCCGAGAGTTATTTTCAGCAGCAGTCGATCATCCCGAAACGCTTTTAACCGTACTGGATGAGTGGTTGAGAGATTTCGATAAACCGGAGGGACAACTTTTTTTAACGCTGCCAGTTAATGCTAAAAAAGATCATCAAAAACTGATGGTGTTGCTTATGGAAAACTGGCCTGGCACTTTTAATCTTAAATATCATCAGGAACAGCGTTTTATCATGAGCTGCGGCGATCAGATCGCAGAGTTTTCTCCTGAACAATTTGTTGAAACGGCGGTAGGCGTCATTAAGCATCATCTTGATGAACTGCCGCAAGACTGCCGGACGATTTCTGATAACGCCATCAATTCACTTATTGATGAGTGGCAGACAAAAACGCAAACATCATAAATGGAAGCTATAACATGATACCAGGTACGATTTCGACTTCTTATTTAGACCCGACAGTGAGTACTGAAGCGACGAGTAACAGCGTTGTTTCGTTGAACGCCAGGGCGGTTACGTTGAATAATGCGAATAACGCACATTTAAGCAACGGCAGTAACGTTGATCTCTATGACGCGTTCTATCAGACGCTTTTGTCGCTTCCTGAGTTAGTTTCTTCTGAAGCGCTTAAAGATACCATTTATCAAGAGATGAATGCGTTCAAAGACCCCAAAAATGGCGAGCCTGCATTTGTCTCCTTTGAGCAGCAAACGGCTATGCTACAAAATATTATTGGAAAAGTTGAGCCGGATACCCATTTATATGAGGCTTTAAATGGGGTATTGGTTGGCACGATGAATGCGCAGTCACAAATGACCTCCTGGATGCAGGAGGTTATTTTATCGGGCGGGGAAAACAACGAGTCAATTGACTGGTAACTCCCCCATTGCTGGCGATTTGTGATAAGGTATACTGTAGGTATCAGCAAGTAGTGCGGATAGCACGCTATGCTAACTCATCTATGTTGCTGATAAATAAATATTATTGAGGTATTTGCAAGTCATTTTATCCTGAAAAACTCATGTTAATACTGTAACAGTGTATTGCAAAATTTTGCAAAATGTTATAAACGGTATCTTTTTGTGAAGAAATCAACGCGCATTTGGAATGTAATTATTGGCTACAATAATAAAACAATCGGATTTAAATCAACTTTTTGAGTTTTAATTATTTCTTTATAAGAATATAACGATTTTAAGTTCCTTATAGCACACAGGATAAAAATATGGTATTGCCTTCAATGAATAAATCAGTTGGGGCTATTAGCAATAATTACCTTCAACAGTCGAGCAAAGCTTCATTAATAAATGGATTAGCTGATGTAAGAGGCTATTATGTCGCAAACTGCCTATTAATCAAACTTAATAAAGGCAGTTTGCGAATTGAAAATGAGTTTGGAGAGTTCATCGAGCAATCTGCACCGTGTTTATTTTTATTGGAAAAAGATCAAACGATTACATTTAGCATGAGCGAAATTGAAGGTCATATTGATTTTTCTTCACTGGAAGTTTCCTATGACTTAATGCAAAAATTCTACAAAGTCTTTTACAGCACAATAAATTATAATGATAGAGAGTTATCATTAAAAACAAAGCCAAAGCACTTTTTCCATGCCGAGTTGTTACCCGGGATGAGTGATACTTTTGACTCTATTTTGAATGGTGTGACGTGTCCACGAGTTTGTAGTAATGTGAGTATTGATGACCATGATTATTCATATTACTCATTGATGTATCTTATATCGGCATTTGTACGTAAACCCGGTGGGTTTGATTTCCTTGAGCGAGCGATAAAAATTACGACAAAAGAGAAAGTTTATAACATTATTATTAGTGATATCACCCGAAAATGGTCACAGGCTGAGGTGGCGGGAAAGCTGTTTATGAGCGTATCAAGTCTGAAGCGTAAACTGGCTGCTGAAGATGTGAGTTTTAGCAAAATTTACCTGGATGCGCGTATGAATCAGGCTATCAAGTTGTTACGTATGGGCGCTGGAAATATTTCACAAGTTGCGACGATGTGTGGCTATGATACGCCTTCCTATTTTATCGCTATTTTTAAACGCCATTTTAAAATTACACCACTTAGCTTTATGCGTACAATTAATCATTAAATAGATATTATTTTAGGCGTTACTATCTGTTTGTTTTACAGATGCGAAAATATATCTATTAATAAGAGTATATATTGTGGTGTCACTATGCCAGTGATACGCAGGTAATAAAAGAGTAGCGAAAGCGTTCATTACCTTACATACCAGATCGTAAGAAATTCGGTAATCATTGCAATGCAAAAGATTGCAGTAAACTAAAAAATAAAATTTAATCATTATCAGATTTGTAAAAGGAATTCATTTCGGTAACGGCATTGCGCATATGATAACGTATCAAGCCTTATTACGTTTTTTGTAAGGGGGATCCGCTTGCGCAGTTGCCGCCCAGGAAGAAAAATCATTACCGAAGCTGTGGTCAGGTTTCAGAAAAGGATAAACAAATGAAAAATGTAATCATATACGGTATTAACTGGACTAATTGTTATGCCCTTGAGTCCATCTTTAAGCAAAAATACCCGGAAAAGCGCGTCAAAACGTGTAACTCGTTAACTGCCCTCCTGCATTCTATATCCGCTATGCCGGATGCCGGGCTGATTTTATCTTTGAACCCTCATGAGCATGTTTATCTTTTTCATGCGTTGCAGTCGCGGTTGCAGAGCCGTAAAGTTCTGGTAGTGGCAGATCGCTTGTATTATATCGATCGCTGTGTGCTGCAATATTTTGGCGTTATGGATTATGTTTTAAAAGACGAGCTATCCTGCATTATCCGCCCGGATCGAGAGAAGCCCCGTCTTCCGGAAGCCTGGTTGCGTTTTTGCCACAGGCCACATCGGAAAACCGTGGCTACTACGTATGCTTTTAATGTTAATGAGACGCCGGAAGAGGTACTATTTAATATTAATCAATATGCCTGGTGGAATCTACCGCCCGGTGTCACCCAAGCCAAATATGCGTTGCTAATATTATTATCTTCCGGGCATCCGGCAATTGAACTGGCGAAAAAATTTGGTCTGGGAACGAAAACTGTCAGTATTTATCGCAAGAAGATGATGCATCGTTTGGGGATGGACTCTTCACCGCTGTCTCTGTTCCGCGGGCTAAAGTTAGACGCGCATTTACAGCGCACTACTGTTGCACATAACCGTAGCGTACAGGACGATAATTGTCCTTTGCCGGTTGCGGTAGGAATGAATTAAAACGCAATCTATTGAGCAAGAATTATCTGCTATCACTCATAGTTATAAACTGCGTATATGCCTGGATTTTACAGACCTTAATGAGAAATAATTATATTATGTTGGGTTAGCCAAACTCTGAACAACTATTTTCGACACAGGAAAAATGTGAAGGAGCAAGCAGCTCATCTTTACGCTTATTTCCAGTAAATTTAAAGATAGCTGCTTACCATACTAGCTCACAACAGATATATGGCGGTTTTCTATTTCAACAACCGTATTGCATCTTCTGAAAGCTGCTTTTAACCGTGCGCCTCTGGTACGACTTCGTTACGCCTGTCGCGCCATGTTGAGTAAATAAATGCCGCAATAAATACGATGGCAAACAATACCACAATGGTCGGCGCTGGCGCGCTATCAAAATAAAATGACAGATAGACGCCGGCAAAAGCGGTAATCACTGACAGACTAACCGCTAAACCCAGTGCGCGCGCAAAGCGTCGCGTCAGCAAAATGGCAATCGCGCCGGGGGCGATAAGCAGTGAGATCGACAGAATAATCCCCACCGATTTCAGCGTGGCGACGATAGTTAGCGCAATCATACACAATAAGCCGTAATGCAGTAGCGTGGTATTCAGTCCGCATGCTTTCGCCTGGTGCGGGTCAAAAGCATATAGCAGGAGATCTTTCCATTTCAGCCCAATAATTAATGCAATACCCAGCGCAATAATCGCCGTTTGCATGATATCTCCCAGCGATACGCCCAGCATATCGCCGAACAGGATGTGATCCAGATGCACTTCCGATTGAATAGAGACATAGAGCACCAGACCTGCGCCAAACATCCCGGAAAAGACGATGCCCATCACCGTATCACGTTTGATACGGCTGTTCTCGTCCAGATAACCGGTCGCGATAGCGCAAAATAATCCGGCAATGAAAGCGCCAATTGCCAGGGGAATCCCCACAATATATGCCAGCACGACCCCGGGGAATACGGCATGACTCATTGCATCTCCCATTAACGCCCAACCTTTTAATACTAAAAATACTGACAGCAAGGCGCAGGGAATCGACACAATGACCGAAACCATAAGGGCGTTTACCATAAAATCGAACTGAAACGGCTCCAGTAACGTTGTTAAGAACATGACGGCTCCTTATGCAGGCGGGCGCGCCGACGGTTGGCTAACAGACCGTGCTTCGGGGCGAAAATAAAGGCCGTGATGAACAGTAAGGTTTGCATGACGACAATAATCCCGCCAGTGGCGCCATCCAGCCAGTAGCTTAGCCAGGCGCCTAAAAAACTGGTCAGGCTGCCAATCATTACGGCAATCACGAGCAGACGTGGAAAACGGTCGGTTAGTAACCAGGCCGTTGCGCCCGGAGTGACGACAAGACAGATTACCAGGAACGCCCCGACGGTTTGTAAAGCGGCCACGGTGGAGACGGACAATAGGGTGAAAAACAACAGCTTTAGAAGGCCTGGATTAAGGCCGATGGAACGCGCATGGGTTTCATCGAAAAAGACGACCATCAAATCTTTCCACTTTAACAGCAGAATTGTCAGCGAGACCACGCCGATAATCGCCAGTTGCACAATATCCGCTGGCGCGATCGCCAGCACGTTGCCGAGAATAATCGTCTGGATATTCACCGACATTGGATTGAGCGAAACCATAAAAAGGCCGACGCCAAAAAAAGAGGAGAAGATAAGCCCGATAATCGCGTCTTCTTTCAGGCGTGAGCGTTGGTTAAGAAAAAGCATACTCCCTGCCGCCAGCCCGCCGGAAAGAAATGCGCCGAGCGAGAAGGGCAGCCCCAACATCCAGGCGCCCGCGACGCCAGGCACAATAGAGTGAGATAGCGCATCCCCAATTAGCGACCAGCCTTTGAGCATCAAATAGCAGGAGAGAAACGCGCACAGGCCGCCCACCATCGCGGAGACCCACATCGCGTTGAGCATATACTGATAGCCAAACGGCTCGACAAGCCAGTTCATGACGATTTTC
>JGI2924J29684_1077752_pt1 | contig 21887 bp, 24 predicted proteins | sample BenlonsequencITS_FD_29684 | JGI IMG/M metagenome (IMG submission 29684)
GCCAAGCTAGGCCAACGGCGCAGCGTTGAGGGCGCTGTCCCGTAGGGGTCCGCCGGTTCAAATCCGGTCCCACGCATCGCAAGCGCGGCCGAAGGCCGCGAAACGCGAGACGGCGTAGCCGTCGAGCGTCGATGCAGGTGGAGTCCCTTGGGACTGCACCCACGCACATTTCCTCCCGACGCAAGTGACTGAGCGACAGCACCGGTTCGTCACGATTGCAATCGCGCCGATACTGTTTCCTGGCGTGACACTAATGGGTGGACGATGGCCTGGACGACTACTGGCCCGCACCCGCGGTACTGTCCATCTTGTGGCGACGAACTCGGTGACGCCGTGTTCGACGGCAAACCGCGACCATACTGTGAGAGGTGCGAACGGCCGATTTTCCGTAATCCGGTACCGCTGGCGCGCGTCGCCGTAATAGCGGATAAATCCGTGCTCCTGATCGAACGAGGTGCTGGCGCCGACGTCGGCGCGTGGGCACTTCCGGGCGGGCACGTCGACGCGAACGAGTCACTGCCGAGTGCGGCGTCACGGGAACTCGCGGAGGAAACGGGAGTGAGAGTCGATCCGACGGATCTCAGACTGCTGGGGACGGGGTATCTAGAGTTCGACGACGGCCACTCCCTGGTGTCGATCAATTACGCAGTTCCGCGGACCGCGACTGAAGGACAAGTATCGGCAGGCGGAGACGCAGCGGACGCTCGGTTTTTCACACGCGAGGCGATCGAAAGCGAGGAGCCGCGGCTGCGAGCGTCGGGGCCGGAGCAGGTTCTCACGGCGATCGACGAATATGGGGCGAGCTAGTGTCGGGCGAACGGAGTCGAACGAATAGTTACGCGCCGTTCGCGTCCGTGTCGCTGACCATCTGGATGCGTTCTATGCCATCGATCTCGTCGACGACCTCGACGACGGCGTCGGGGACGAGCGACTCCCAGTCGCCGTCGTCGATCATGCGCCCGCGCACCTCACTCCCTTCGAGGACGTGGCGATCGTACATGGGCGACTGGCGAACCTCGACGCCGGCCTCGCGGAAGAGCTGGATGACGAGGGGGTTGTTGGCGTATGCGACGTCGAAGTCGGGGCTCATGCTCTCGACGTGGCTCACCCAGACGGCGTTGCGGTCTAAGTCCTCGATGGGGACCGCGTAGGTGACCAGGTCGAGGTCGGCGAGGCTCTTCGTGATCATCATGATGCGCTCGCCGGCGGTGAAGGGGTTTCGCGTCGAGTGCGAGGCATCGGCACTTCCGATACCCAGGACGAGTTCGTCGACGTCGTCGGCGATGCGTTCCACGACGCTGTAGTGACCGTCGTGAAACGGTTGGAACCGGCCGATGTAGATGCCCCGCGTCATACAAGATTCACGTTAGATAATCACATAAATGTGCCGAGATTGAGATGGAGGCTGCCATAAAACACCAGTTAAAATTATGATTCAGGATAGACAGTCTTTTCAAGTTCCCAACTATCGGCTAACGTAGGTAAGCCAAGTGACCAACCAGATCCGGAGATACTAAGGTTTACTCCGCCCGGGAACCCAGCGGTATAGGTATGTTCATAATGCGTTTTTACTCCAAATCTGGAATCGTTTGTTTCACGTACCAATTCAGTTTGGAGATTTACAATGAAATCGTCATGCTGTATGTTCCCATCCCAGCCATCATATTTGATTAGCGCCCCAACCCCGTAATAGTTATAAGTGTCATATTCAATTTCTAAATGATTTGAATGCTCTCCGTGTACGCCCATCCACACATTGTCCTCCGTCATATCAGGTGAAGCCCATTTATTGTGATCCCAAGTTGCGCCAATTGCATCATCAACAAAGTACGCAGTTGCAGTGCTATAGCTCGCATTCTTCATCTCAATATGACTAGTTACCAACCATACATCGTTTTCCACATGAATTAGTGAAGGTGTAAAATCAGAGTCGCCCTTAGACCAAACTGCGCCCTGTGTTGATACTCCATCACCCTCACTTACTGGATCATGCCCAGTGTAATACCGCACACTGTGAGAATCTAGAAGCTGAAATGCTTCACCACGTTTATTCTCGCGCAGCAATTCTCGAACATATTCATAAATCCCTGCCTCCCTAGCAGTGGTTTTTTTACTTTCATTCTGGCCGCTTACCGTACCAGCGATTCCCGCCATTGTTAGCGAGGCCGATCCTTTAAGTATTTGTCTCCGATTTTGCATCGCAAACACTACTACCATCCCCCTATTATTAAATTTTTTCATCACTATACAAATTTGAGAATTAGCCTTACTTAATAATCCAATAAGTTTCTTTATAATATATATCTATTGTACCCATATATAGCAGATTACCAATCAGAACTGGCAGGAGTGTATTTGATGTGAATATTAAACAATACCCACCTCGTGTTGAAAATTGTTAAATTAAGCCATATCTTCCCACAGAGTTTTAATATATATTATGCCAAAATTTCGAACGCAGACCCGTCATTCTTTCAAATCAAATCTACCCACTGGACCCAAGGTATGGAGAAAGTATATCAGTCCAAATCCCTTCCAATCAGGCAGCAACCAGCCCCTTATGAGTAACGACACGAACGACACCGATCCCCCAGACGAGGGGGCCGACGCGTCCGAGACGGAGCCCGAAGAGGGTGTCGAGGAACAACCGCCACGCGACGTCCTCACACCGTCGGACGACGAGTCGGCGGACGAGGTGTTAGCGGCCGACGAGACAGTGGAAGACCCAGAGACTGAACAGCCGGAGTCGTCGGACAACGAACCCGAATCGACGACCGACGAAACGGACCCGAACGACGTTCCCGACGACATCTGGGCGGAGATCGACGACGAATCGGAGCGAGCGACCGAGCGCCCACCCGCGGACAACAACGAGGGCACCGTCTACGACGAGGCCGACGACGAGCCCGAGACGGTCGAAACGCTGGACGACCTCGGGAGCGAGGTCAGCGTCGACGCCGAACTCGAGATCGACGAGGACGAGGAAGACAATCTGCTGGGCGGCCTACAGATCGAGACGACGGCAGACATCGAGGTGCCAGACCGACTGGTCGATCAGGTGATCGGCCAGGACGAGGCCCGGGATATCATCATCAAGGCGGCCAAACAGCGCCGCCACGTGATGATGATCGGCTCGCCGGGGACCGGCAAGTCGATGCTCGCGAAGGCGATGAGCCAGCTCCTCCCGCAGGAGGACCTCCAGGACATCCTGGTCTACCACAACCCGGACGACGGCAACGAGCCGAAGGTCCGGACGGTGCCAGCGGGCAAGGGCGAACAGATCATCGACGCCCACAAGGAGGAAGCCCGCAAGCGAAAGCAGATGCGCTCGATCCTGATGTGGGTCATCATCGCCATCGCGGTGGTGTACGCCTTCATCCAGGAGATGCTTCTTCTCGGCGTCATCGCCGCGGTGGTCATCTGGCTGTTCTTCCGCTACACGTCCCGCGGGATGGACGCCATGGTGCCCAACATGATCGTCAACAACGGCGAGCAGCGCGTCGCGCCGTTCGAGGACGCGACCGGTGCCCACGCCGGTGCGCTGCTGGGCGACGTCCGCCACGACCCGTTCCAGTCCGGCGGTATGGAGACGCCGAGCCACGACCGCGTCGAACCCGGCTCCATCCACAAGGCCAACAAGGGCGTGCTGTTCGTCGACGAGATGAACACGCTCGACATCCGCACGCAGCAGAAGCTGATGACGGCCATCCAGGAGGGCGAGTTCTCGATCACCGGCCAGTCCGAGCGCTCCTCGGGCGCGATGGTCCAGACCGAGCCCGTCCCGACGGACTTCATCATGATCGCGGCGGGGAACTTAGACGCGATGGAGAACATGCACCCCGCGCTGCGCTCGCGGATCAAGGGTTACGGGTACGAGGTGTACATGGACGACACCATCGAGGACACGCCCGAGATGCGCCGGAAGTACGTCCGCTTCATCGCCCAGGAGGTCGAACGCGACGGGCGCCTGCCCCACTTCGACCGCGCGGCGATCGAGGAACTCATGCTGGAGGCCCGCCGTCGCGCCGGCCGCAAGGACCACCTCACGCTGCTGTTCCGGAACCTCGGCGGACTGGTTCGCGTCGCCGGCGACATCGCCCGCGCCGAGGACCGCGAGTACACGACGCGCGAGGACGTCCTGCAGGCGAAAAAGCGCTCGCGCTCGATCGAACAGCAACTCGCCGACGACTACATCGACCGCCGTAAGGACTACGAACTGCAGGTCAACGAAGGCGGCGTCGAGGGGCGCGTCAACGGCCTCGCCGTCATGGGCGAGGACTCGGGCATCATGCTCCCCGTCATGGCCGAAGTCACGCCCGCCCAGGGCCCCGGCCGCGTCATCGCGACCGGCCAGCTGAAGGAGATGGCTCAGGAGTCGGTCCAGAACGTCTCGGCGATCATCAAGAAGTTCTCCGGCGAGGAGCTCACGACGAACGTCCCCGGCTGGGACGAAGGTCGCTACGAGGACAGCGAGTATCCCCAGTCCTCACTCGCCGGCAAGGACGTCCACATCCAGTTCGTCCAGGCCGGCCAGCAGGGTGTCGACGGCGACTCGGCCTCGATCACGGTCGCGACGGCCGTCATCTCCGCGCTGGAGGACGTCCCGGTCGACCAGTCGGTCGCGATGACCGGCTCGCTGTCGGTCCGCGGCGACGTGCTCCCCGTCGGCGGCGTGACCCACAAGATCGAGGCCGCCGCGAAGACGGGCTGCAAGACGGTCATCATCCCGAAGGCCAACGAGCAGGACGTCATGATCGAAGACGAGTACGAGGAGATGGTCGACATCGTCCCCGTCTCGAACATCAGCGAAGTCCTGGACGTCGCGCTGATGGGCGAGCCGGAGAAGGACTCGCTGCTCGACCGGCTCAAGACCATCACGAACGCCACGCTCGATCAGGGCGTCACTGGCCCCCAGAATCCGAGCCCGCAGTAAGCGATGACCCAGTGGGTGGCGTTCGCGACGATCGTCACGCTTCTCACGGCCGCGATGGTCGTTCTCACACGTCAGACACAGCGATCGCTCACTCCCGTCGAAGCCGGACAGACGACAGCCCTCGAAACGCCGACCCCGGCCAGTGCGACCGAGGGAGACCGACCGACACGGAGCGAGACAGCTACCCACCGAGAGTCGACAGCGGTGACCGAGGCAGACGGCGCGGTGCTATCCTCGACCGCGGATCGCCAACAGGCCGAGCAGCCGAACCCGCCGAACCCGCCGAACGACCCGTACGACCCGTCGACGACCCCATCCGAGTGGGACGACGGTGCAGTCGATCCGTCGGTGGCCCACTCAGAACGCGTCGACGACAGTACCGGGTCAGCGAACGGAACCCGATCCGGACGGATCGTCGCTCGCGTCGGCGACCAGTCGATCACCAGTCGCGCCCTCCGGTGGAACGTCCTCGCTACACAACTGCTGTTTCTTGCCGTCGTCGCGGGAACGATCGTGCTGACGGGCGTCCCACCCGATGTGCTCGGGATCTCGATCACCCGGCAGGGACTGGTAACGGGACTCGGGGTCGGTCTCGGCGCCGGCTTCGGACTCTACGCGGCGAGTGAACTCGCGGGTGCGATCGGGCGACGATTCGGCATGACTCACGACGAGTGGCTCCGCGAGAGTCTGGCGCCCTCGCGACGACGCGGCTGGATCGTCCTGTTCGCCGTCGTCCTGCCGGTGATCGCGGTCTTCGAGGAGTTGCTCTTCCGGGCCGTCCTCGTCGGCGCACTGAGTGTCGGGTTCGGGCTGTCGCCGTGGCTCCTGGCCGTCGCCTCTTCGATCCTGTTCGCAGTCGGCCACGGAGTCCAGGGACAAGCTGGAGTAATCGTCACGGGCGTGATCGGTTTCGTCCTCGCAGCGACGTTCATCGTCACGGGAAACCTCCTCGCGGTCGTCGTCGCCCACTACGTCCTGAATGGCTGTGAATTCGCCGTCTACGAGTATCTCGAATTCGGTTCGACGCGCACGTAGGGATCCGGCGTTCGAATCCGGCGAACCTTTAGTGTGAGCGGGTGAGACTCGACTATGCAAAACGACTCGTCGATGCGCAACCTCCAGGACGCGCCTGAGCGAGTACAGAAGCTCTTGGTCGGTGCGGTCGTCGCCTACTTCGTGCTGTGGCTCGGGTCGATAGTACTTTCCTCGCCGATACTTGCGCTCGCGAGCACCGTACTCTTCGGACTCATCGCTATCGGGATCGGTGTCGTGCTGGTGACGAACGCCAGTTCGACGGGAAGCGTACTCGGACTCTCGGGTGTCGCACTGATCCTCGGTGGCGTCCTCGAACTCGGCTGGATCGTCAGCGAACTGGTCGGTAGCGGGATTCCCGTCGCGAGCCGGCTCGCATCGCTGCTCGTCTTCATCGGTATTCTGGGATACGGATACGCAGTCTGGTCGGCGACCTAGAGTCCTTCGAGGGACCGGAGTCGCTGTTCGACGGCTGGCGGGGCCGCACTCGGTCCATCGCGGACCCGGTGGTCGGGGATAAGCAGCGGTGCCGGATTGGCCTCGAGGGCGGTCCGAACGAGGATGAGGTCGTCGTCATCCTCGGGATCGACGTCGGGCGTCATCGCGGCGAGTCCGGCGACGTCGATGCTCTCGCCGTAGGGAATCGTCCGAACCTGTTCGAGGACGGCTCGCTGATCGGTCGGCACCGTCAACGCGACGGTGACGTCGTCGAACGCGACGTCAGAAACCCCGTCGAGATACTCGAAGACTCGATCGAGGAGCGGGTGGTCCGCAGTGGCATCGTCGTCGGGCTGGGCAGGGAACGAGACGGAGATGACACGACCGCTCGCGACGCCGATCTGGACGGCACGCTCTAGATACGCGGCCTCCCGTGCGTAGATGCCAGCATCTTCCATGTCGGATCGGAGGGGAGCGAGTCCCTTGAAGATTCGGCTCGCCGTGAGAGTCGTCGCCCCCACATCGCCGCGTCACTGCCACGTCCGATGACCAGGTGGTCCTCAGGTGCCGCCACAGCGATCGTACCGCCCGATAGCGATCGGTTCGATAACGCGATGGATCGAGACGCACAAGCGTTATGTATAGACCAGTTCATTGGTGTACTATAATGAACGACAAAGGACTCGATCCGGCCGTTCGGTCGATCCTCGAAGCGGCACGGGATCGATCGGGCCGTGGCGACGAGCGGCTGTCGGTACACGCTCGGTCGCTGGCGGCGGCGATCGAGCGGGCCGAGTCGGACGGGCGCGTCCCGATCGTCGCGGAGGTGAAACCGACGAGCCCGACGACCGACGGCGTTCGGACGGACGACCCCGTCGAGCTCGCACAGCAGATGGTCGACGGCGGCGCGACCGCGATTTCGGTGTTGACCGAACCCGATCACTTCGACGGGTCGACCGCGGCGCTCGCGCGCGTTCGCGAGGCCGTCTCGGTTCCCGTCCTCCGGAAGGACTTCGTCGTCCGTGAAGAGCAACTCGACGCCGTCGAAGCAGACCTCGTCTTGCTCATCGCACGGTTCGTCGACGAACTCGACGAACTCGTCTCGGCCGCACTCGATCGCGGCCTCCAGCCGATCGTCGAAGTCCACGATCGAGCGGAACTACGCCGCGCACTGGCAACGGAGACGGCCGTCGTCGGCATCAACAATCGCGACCTCGCCTCACTCGAGGTCGATCTGACGACCGTCGAGCGCGTCGCGGCTGTCGAGGACCCGTCACTCCGCCAGGCGCTCGACGACGTGACCCTGGTCGCCGAGAGCGGCGTCTCGACGCCCGCGGACGTCCGCCGGATGCGCGAGGCCGGGGCCGACGCCCTGCTCGTCGGGAGCGCCATCATGGACGGCGACGTGGCGGCGAACACCCGAGCGCTCGTGAACGCGGAGCGCGCTGTAGAAACGGACGATGCCGACACCGCATCGGAGGTGGACGCTGCGTGACCGATAGCATCCACCCGGGCACACTGGAAACGGACGACGAAGCGGCGACCGACGGTCGCTTCGGCGAGTACGGCGGCCAGTACGTGCCGGAAGCGCTCGTCCCGGCGCTTTCGGAACTCGCCGACGCCTACCAGCGCTACGTCATCGACAACGAGGACGGCTTCCGCGACGAGTTGCGCGAGCATCTGCAGACCTTCGCCGGCCGGCCGACACCGTTGCAGCGGGCGGACCGCCTCAGCGAGCGCTACGACCGGGAGATCTACCTCAAGCGCGAGGACCTCGTCCACGGCGGCGCACACAAACTGAACAACGCGCTCGGGCAGGTACTGCTCGCGAAATACATGGGCAAAGAGCGCGTCATCGCGGAGACCGGCGCCGGCCAGCACGGCACCGCGACGGCGATGGCCGCGGCCCACCTCGACATGCCCTGCGAGATCTACATGGGTCGCACCGACGTCAACCGCCAGCGGCCCAACGTCTACCGCATGCGGATGAGCGGCGCCGAGGTGACACCGGTCGACGCCGGCAGTGCGACGCTCAAGGAGGCCATCAACGAGACGATGCGCGACTGGGCGGGCAGCGTTGAGACGACCCACTACGCCGTGGGGTCCGTCGTCGGCCCGCACCCGTTTCCGGCGATGGTCCGTGACTTCCAGGCCGTCATCGGCGAGGAGATCCGGGCCCAGATCCGCGACGAGATCGGTCGCCTGCCCGACAGCGTCGTCGCCTGCGCGGGCGGTGGCTCGAACACGATGGGAACCTTCGACGCCTTCGTCGATCACACGGAACGACGGGCCGAGGACGATTCACGCGGACGAAGCCCGCAGGAAGACACCGAAGGCGTCGCACTCCACGCCGTCGAGGCCGGCGGATCGGACCTCGGCGTCGACGAGGAGACCGGCGTCGCACCCAATTCGGCATCACTCTCGACGGGCACCGACGGCGTCCTCCACGGCGCCCTGACGAAGCTCCTCCAGACGGCGGACGGGCAGGTCGTCGAGTCCCACAGCGTCAGCGCCGGGCTCGACTACGCCGGGGTCGGCCCCGAACTGGCGAACCTGGTCGACCGCGGGCGCGTGACGCCGGCGACCGTCGACGACAAGGCTGCACTGGAGGCCTTTCACCGCCTCTCTCGACTCGAAGGGATCATCCCGGCCCTCGAATCCAGCCACGCACTGGGATACATAGAAGAGCGCCTCGGCGCTGTCGGCGGGACATCGAGCGCTGACGACGATGACAGCGAGACACCGAGACCTGACGACGATGACGACCTCGGCGAGGTCATCGTCGTGACCGTCTCCGGACGGGGTGACAAGGATCTGGAGACGGTTCTGGAGGAGACCGAGCGACGAGACCTCGAGGCGGCTCCGGATGTAGAGGTGTTCGACGGATGAAGACCGCAGACGGGTCATCGAACGACGATTCGGCGACCGGCGGGTCGGGGGACGACGAACCGAGCGAAAGTCGGATCGAGACGGCGATCCGGGACAATCATCCGGCGCTGATCACGTACCTCACCGCCGGAGACCCCGGGCTTGACGAGACGAGACGCTACGTCGAGGCGCTGGATCGCGGCGGCGCCGACGTGATCGAACTCGGCCTGCCGTTTTCCGAACCCGTCGCCGAGGGGCCGACGATCCAGGCGGCGATCACGCGCGCCCTCGAGGCCGGCACGACGCCCGAGGGATTCTTCGACCTGGTCGACACGCTCGACACGGAGGCACCGCTCGTCTGTATGACCTACACCAACCTGCTCATGCAGTACGGCCCCGCCGACTCCGGCACCGACGTTTCGCCGTTCGTCGAACGGGCGGCCGCGGTCGGACTCGACGGACTCATCGTGCCCGATCTGCCGGCGGCCGAAGCCCGACCGCTCCGGGCGGCCTGTGAGTCAGTCGGACTGGACCTGATCTCGATCGTCGCCCCGACGACCGCGGACGAGCGCCTCGAGACGCTCATGTCGACGACGAGCGGCTTCGCCTACGTGCAGGCCCGGCTAGGGACGACCGGCGCGCGAACGGACGTCTCCGGCGCAACCCACGCGAGTCTCGCCAGGCTCGATGGGTACGACGTGCCGACCGCGGTCGGCTTCGGCGTCAGCGAACCCGAGCACGCGGCGGAGATCGTCGCCGGCGGCGCCGACGGCGTGATCGTGGGCAGCACACTCGTCGACCTGGCTGCGACGAGCGACGATCCGGAACGCGACCTGGAAGCGAAAGCACGTGAACTGAAACGGGGCGCAGCGGACGGACTCGCCGATCGAGAGCCGCCAGCCGCGCCCGAACCAGAACGGTCATAATCGCGAGATTGCTACTAACTCACATGACTGCAGGACTCGACGCCCGATTGAACCGAATTCGAACGGGGGACCGCTACCTGATGGTCCCGATGGACCACGGCATCACACTCGGTGCCGTCCGCGGGCTGAAAGACATCGAATCGACGATCGACGCGGTGACCCGGGGCGGTGCCGACGCCGTCCTCACGCAGAAGGGGATCGCCCCCCGCGTCCACTCGAACACGAACGGCGCCGGCTACGTCGTCCACCTGAACGCCTCGACGACGCTCGGCCCGGACGAGAACGACAAGCGACTCACCGGCACGGTCGAGGAGGCCGTTCGCGCGGGCGCCGACGCCGTCTCCTTCCACATCAACGTCGGCTCTGACCACGAACCCGACCAACTGGCACAGCTCGCCGAGGTTACCGCCGACGCGGAACGACTGGGGATTCCGGTCCTCGCGATGGCCTACGCCCGGGGGCCCGGCCTCGCCGGCGACGAACCCGACGCGCTCGGCCACGCGGTTCGCCTCGCCGAGGAGGTCGGCGCCGACCTCGTAAAGACGGGCTACAGCGGCGACGCCGACAGCTTCGAACACGTCGTCGAGTCGACCCGACTGCCGGTGCTCATCGCTGGCGGGACGCCTGGGACGGATAGAGAGACCCTCGAAGGGGTTCGCGGGGCGGTCGACGCCGGCGCCGCGGGCGTCTCGATGGGGCGGTCGATCTTCCAGCACGAGGACCCGGAGGCAATCACGCAAGCCGTTGCCGCCGTCATCCACGAGGACCAGGACGTCGAACAGGCGCTCGAGGCGGCCGGACTGACAGTCGAAGCCTAGTCGCCGGATCGCGTTCTGGCAGCCAGTTCGCACAGCCGATCGACGACGGCGAGACCCACCCGTACCACGTTCTCTCTCGCGAGTGCGACCGAGTCGGTCGTTCCTTCGAAACTGTCGTGAACCGTCTCACCCGGAGCCGGTCGATCGTAGTTCGCGACGGCACGCAGACTCAGATAGCGATCGGCGGCGTCGAAGCGGCCGAGCGCGGTCGCCGTGGCCGCGTCTTCCATCTGCGTCGTGACGTAGGGGTCGATCCCGTAGGCCGCCGCGAGCGAGTCGACCTCGCGCGCCACGCCGGTGCCGTGCCAGAACTCGTCGCTCGTCACGGTCGGCCCGACGTCGACCGCCGGAGCGCTCGCCGGTGCGTCGGGGTACGTCTCCTGATAGTCGCGCACGCCGCGGTCCGTCGTGAGCGCGACGTCGGACGCGGCGTCGCGAGCCAGTTCGACCAGCGCCGGCTCGACGTCGAACAGTGCATCCTCGGGAAGATAGGCGAGTTGCTCGACGGCGGACCGATCGGCGTCGCGAGCGGGTGAGGGGTCGTTCACATTGTCCCCCTCAGTCGGCGGACCGAGCTCCGTCGGATCCCAGCGGTGCTTTCGATCCCAGTCGAGGATGGCGTCGGCGACGACGACCGAGCCCAGCGCGGCCCTGGCCGGTGCGGACCCGGCGATACCGGCCGAGAGCCAGTACGTCTCGGAGAGATCGAGCCCGCCTGCACCCCAGAGTGCGGCGACCGTCGTCGCCGCGGGCGCCTTGCCCAGCCCGGTCGTAGTGACGGCGACGCGCGTGTCGGCGGTCACGTACAGCGGGCCATCGGCCCCGGGAATCTCGTAGGCCGTCTCGATCGGGAGGCGCTCGAGCCACAGTTCGCGTTCGTCGAACGGCGGGTCGAACGCGACGGCGGGCAGGACGAGCACGGCCGGAGCGATCGACGCCGCGCTGTCGAGCGGCTCGGGCGTCGGACGGTCAGTAGCCATTGCTGAATGCGACGACGCCATCGGGGTCCGAAAGCGTGACGGTCAGACGCACCAGCGTGAGTCGACTCCCAGTGGGGATCGAAACGATCACGGAGTCGCACTTCGAGGCCAAATTCGTGCCGCGGACTGCGCCAACCGACGAGGAGATCCTCGCCCACGCTCGCGTCCACGCCCGATCGGTCGCCGACGATATCGGCGTCGATCTCGACGCGCTCTCCTGGGCGATCTCCGCGCGGGCGAAACGACGCGCCGGCGCGTGTCGCTGGGACGCGACGAGCGAGGAAGCGACGATCGTCCTCTCGCGACGCGCCTACGACGCCTTCGACCGTGCGGCTTTCGAGTCGATCGTCCGCCACGAACTCATTCACGCCTGGGAGTACCAGCGATTCGGCGACTCCGATCACGGACCGCGCTTTCGCAAACGGGCCCAGGAGTTCGACGTGCCTGTCCACTGCGAGTCGTTTACGGAACCGCGGTATCGCCTCCGGTGTGCGCGAACTGACTGCGACTGGACACTGGACCGGCACCGGGCGTCGAAACCGGTCAAAGCCCCCGGGCGCTATCACTGCGGCAGGTGCGGCGGCTCGCTCCGCGTCGAACACGTCGAGAGCGGGCGCACCTGGGAGTCGGCGAGCGGCTACGGTGGTGCCAGAACAGCCCTCGGCGACGACTGGTAGCCCAGGGACCCGTTTTTCACGGTCGAAGACGGACCACGCCGAGGCGGGAGCCTTTATTCGGTGCCGGAAGAACGTCGGGGTATGGGACTACTCGACCGGTTGCGCGGCGACCCGGACACGGCCAAGTTCGACCGCATCGAGGAGGACGTCACCTACACGGTCTCGCCGCGGAGCCACACGGTCGCGTACGCGATCGCCGTCTCGAGGGCAGAACACGAGGCACTCGCCGATCTCGTCCGGGCCGACGACGAGGCACAGGACCACGAAGAAACGCTATCGACCGCCCTCTCGGCCGCGCTCGACGGCGAAGACGCCGACACCGACGTCATCGTCGACCGGATCCGCAGGCCGCGCCGCGTCGCGGACGCTGTCACAACGTCCTGGGAAGCACTACTCGCGGACGACCCCGACGTCGCCTACCTGCCGATCGGGATGGTCGGCGAACTCGCCGCGTTCGTCGCCACCTGTCGTGAGCGTGCCGACAACGACGACGATTCGTTCACGCTCCCCGACTCGTTCGATCGGGCGGCGTCGCTGCTCGTCCGAATCAAGGAGGCGACCGATCGGCCGGAAAACAGGATCGTCGTCCACCGCGACCGAGTGCCGACCGTCGAGTCGGCCGAGCGCACGTCCGAGAACCCGTCGAGCGACGGGGCAGCTCAGAGCACGTCCGCGAGCGAGGCGAGCGACGGGGCAGCTCAGAGCACGTCCGCGAGCGAGGCGAGCGACGAGAGTTCGTAAGTGGGTTCGTGCGTCGGGTCTCGTGATCGACGATCGGTGGCGTCACCGGGGAGCCAGGCCGAGTCCATCCCGACGGCGTTCGCACCCGCGACGTCGGCGTAGGCGGCGTCGCCGACGTGGACCGTCCGATCGGGTCGCGTTCCGAGTCCGTCGAGCGCCCGTTCGAACGGCGTGGGATCCGGCTTCGGCGGGACCCCAGCGTCGGGATCGACGAACACGGAGACGTCGAACGCGTCGGCGATGCCGAGCGTTTCGAGCTTCGGGCGCTGCGTCGACGGACTGCCGTTCGTGATCAGCCCGACCGCGTCGGTCGCCTCACGCGCGTGGGCGATGATACGTTTTGCACCGTCCCGAAAGCGGACCGCGGTCGGGTCGTACGCGTCCAGGTACGCCTCGGTCAGGTCGGTCGCGACCGTCTCGTCCCGTCCCGCCTCGGCGGCGGCGAGTCCGAAGAGGTTCTCGTGGAACGTCTGATCCGTATACGCCGACGGAACGCGCGGGACCAGTGCCTCTAGCTCCGTGTGCGTACAGAAGGGTTCACAGCCGACTCGATCGAACGCTCGCTCGAGGACGGCCGCCGAATCCTGCGTCGAGACACACAGGGTTCGATCGAGATCGAAACAGACCGCGTCGTACGCAGACATCGGTCGGGAGTTCGCACGCCCGCCTCCTAACGGTTCCGTGAGACTGTGTGACGGGGAATACCGGCGACAGTGTGTACAGTGGGCGAGTGGGATCGCCGACCACCGCATCACGCGAGGCGAACGTCCTCCCTTCCGCCACGTTCAAGCCGGTTCCGTCCGACCGTCGAACCATGACGAACGAAGTCTGGGTGAAAGCCGACGACAGCGTCGGTGACTGGGAGGCCCGCCGCGATCGGATCACGGCCGCGCTCGAAGCCGGTGCGGACTGGGTCCTGGTCGACGAAGCCGACGTCGAACGGGTGCGCGAACTCGGCGACATCAACGTCGCCGCGTTCCGAACTGACGGCGACGTCTCCCTGATCGACGACGCTGAATCCGACGACGAAGAATCCATGCCGGACGCCCGAATCGTGGGCAAGGACGGCGAAGGGGACGGCACCGTCTCCCTCCCGACGGACTACTCCGGCTCCGCCGACCTCTCGACGCTCCGACGCGACGGGGAGGTCCCCGGCGGGTCCTACGTCCGCATCCTCGACGAGGAGTACGAGCGGTTCGCCGAGGAGGCAGCCACCGAGTCGGCGTACACGATCGTCGTCGGCGAAGACTGGACGATCATCCCGCTCGAGAACCTCATCGCTCGCATCGGTGAGGAGACGACACTGATCGCCGGCGTGGCGAGTGCCGAAGAAGCACGGACGGCCTTCGAAACGCTCGAGATCGGTGCCGATGCCGTGTTACTCGATACCGACGATCCGGGCGAAATCAGCAAGACGGTCGGGATTCGCGACGCGGGCGATCGAGAACGCCTCGATCTCACGTGGGGGACGGTCACCTCCATCGAGCCGATCGGCTCGGCCGATCGCGTCTGCGTGGACACCGGCCGACTCCTGGACGACGACGAGGGCATGCTCGTCGGCTCGCTGGCCCGCGGCCTCGTCTTCGTCCACGCCGAGACGGCCGACTCGCCGTACGTCGCGGCCCGCCCCTTCCGGGTCAACGCCGGCGCCGTCCACGCCTACGTCAGAACGCCCGGCGGCGGAACGAAGTACCTCTCCGAACTCCAGAGCGGGGACGAGGTCCAGGTCGTCGACCGCGACGGCCACACGCGCGAGGCCATCGTCGGCCGCGTGAAGATCGAACAGCGACCGATGTTCCGGCTGGCACTGGAGACGGGCGACGGCGACACCGTCGAGACGCTCCTGCAGAACGCGGAGACGGTGTCCGTCGCGACGCCAGACGGGAAGACGGCGGTCACCGAACTCGAGGCGGGCGACGAGGTCGGCCTCTACTACGAGGACACCGCGCGACACTTCGGCGAGGCCGTCGACGAACAGGTTATCGAGAAGTAAGGCGACTGCGTCGGCCTGAGCGGTTCAGACGGTTACGTGTCCGTCGCAGGTGGAGGATTTCGTGTCCGTCGCAGGCGGAAGCGGACCGGCTGCTGTTTTCAGGGAGCAACCTGGTCGCCCTCGTCGAGTCTCGTCGTACACCAGTGACAGAACGACAGTTCCTCGTCGAGTGGCTTCCCACAGGTGGGACAGGCGGCGACGTCCTCGTCGGCGCCGGGCGTGTCGGTCAGCCCGAACGCCTGGGTTCCTGCGTGAATCGCTGCAAACAGCGAGAGGAAGAGCAGGGTAAATCGATCGATCGTGTCCGTCTCACCGTCGACGGTTTCCGACAGTTCCGTCATCGTCTCCTGCATCGAGCCGGCACTCGTCATCGACCCGTCGCCGGCGATGGCCCACAGCTGTTCGACGGGGAGCAACAGGACGACCGAGGTGACGAAGAGCGCGCCGAAGAGCACGGCTCGGCCCCAGTCCCGGATCACGACGTGACCGGCTCCCGGGACGAGCAGCGACAGCCCCACCGCGACGACGGCTCGAATCCACGACATCGAGAGTGTCCACCGGTTTCGCCTGCGCGCGGTTAATTCTCTCGTTTTGCTCGACCGGTCACAAACACCGACTCGATCGTCGTCGCGAGTGTGGCCAGGTCGAGCTGTCCGGGCGCCGTCGTCGCAGCCGGATCGATCGGTGCGTAGCCGATTCGCGAGCCGTAGATCGGCGCCACCGCACGTGTGTGCGTCCCGAGTTCACCCATGGCCATCGTCGCGACCGGCTGTCCGGCCGCCGTCGCCTCGTGGGTCGCACGTAACAGCGTGAGTGTATCGGCCGGTGACTCGGCCGTCACGGCGAGCTTGGCCACAGCCCCGTGGGCCCCGGCGGCCTCCAACAGTGCGAGCAGCGTCGAGCACGATGACGTCCCGTCGAAGTCGTGGACGGAGACGACGACCGAGACGTCGTTCTCGCGAGCCGCGTCGAGGAGTCGGTCGGCCGCTCCCGCCCTGATCGCGGCGAGTTCGACGTCGATCGCCGCGACGGCGTCGACCGTCGTCGCCTCGGTGAGGGCGTCGAGCCGCGATCGTTCGTCGGTCGACCACTCGCCACCCTCCCACGTGGGGCGGTTCGTCGCGAGAAGTGGCAATTCACCGTCGTAGTGTGCGAGCTGGGCGAGCGGCTCGTCGGCCAGGTCGAGCCGGAACTCGATCGCGTCGGCGTGGGCGCGGGCTCGCGGCTCGTCGGCGAGCGTGGCGGTCGACGCGGCGAGGACGAACGACTCGAAGTTCATTGGTTCGTGGAAAAGATCGGTCGTGCGGGTCCCACTCCGGCTCGTCGGGCGATCAGGCCAGGCCGATGGAGTCTTCGGCTTCGAGCAGTTCGTGGTAGCGGTTGCGGATCGTCACTTCTGAGATGTCGGCGACCTCGCTCACGGCGGCCTGGGTCGTCTTCTCGTTGGTGAGCAGGGCGGCGGCGTAGACCGCGGCGGCCGCGAGCCCGACCGGCGACTTGCCGGAGTGGACGCCCTTCTCCTTCGCGTTCTTCAGCAGCGAGCGCGCGCGGTGTTCGGACTCGTCGGAGAGGTCGAGGCCCGAGGCGAAGCGCGGGACGTAGCTCTCGGGGTCGGCCGGCTGGACCTCGAGGCCGAGTTCGCGAACGACGTAGCGGTAGGTGCGGGCGATCTCGTTCTTCTCGACGCGGGATACGTCGGCGATCTCGTCGAGCGATCGGGGGACGCCGGCCTGGCGCGCGGCGGCGTAGACGCAGGCCGTCGAGACACCTTCGATGGATCGGCCGGGGAGCAGGTCCTCTTCTAACGCGCGGCGGTAGATGACCGACGCGGTCTCGCGGACGTTCGTCGGGAGGCCGACCGCACTCGCCATCCGGTCGATCTCGCCGAGGGCCTGTTTCAGGTTGCGCTCTTTGGAGTCACGGGTGCGGAAGCGCTCGTTCCACTTGCGCAGGCGCTGCATCTTCTCTCGCTGGCGCGACCCCAGCGAGTTGCCGTAGGCGTCCTTGTTGCGCCAGTCGATGTTGGTCGACAGGCCCTTGTCGTGCATCGTGTTCGTGGTCGGGGCGCCGACGCGAGACTTCTCGTTCTTCTCGCTGGCGTCGAAGGCGCGCCACTCCGGGCCGCGGTCGACGGAGTCCTCGGCGACGACGAGGCCACAGTCGGCACAGACGGTCTCACCGTGTTCGTCGTCGGCGACGAGCTGTCCGCTGCACTCGGGGCAGCTGACGCGGTCGTGGGTCGACTCGTCCTCTTGTTCGGTCGTTTCCTGTTCGCTACGTCGTACTCGTGTGGTCTGGGAGGCGTTCGTCATGCGAGATGTGTGCGCTGACCGGGTGAACAGTGGTGCGCGCGGCCAGAGTCGTTGCTACCCTTGTTCAGATACGCGGCGGTTAAGTATTTCGGTATCGAGCCCAGAACGGCCTGAATTCGAAGAGATTCGCCCGAACCACGAACGAATCACGATTTCTTTTTAGGATATACACTCGGACGTGACAGTGGGTTCAGTTTCGTCACCAGTAACGAGTCCAGCGTCCGTACCGGTCACCGGACCTCCGACCCGAAGTCTTCTAGCACCGAAGTTCGCCTTCACCACCACATCACCACCCGTCCATCGGTTCCGGCTCCCGCCACGAAGACGACGCCCCCAATGGCAGATTCGTCTGATACCCACAATGGCCACGAATCGACCGTCTGCCTGGAATCGACCGACGCCTGGCCAGTTCGGCTCTCCCGGGCGGCCGACTGTCAGTCGGGTCGGCTGTTGCTCACCTGTCAGCTTGTGACCGCGCTCCAGCCACGGTTGCCTCCCTGTACCAACCGACCGCAGTCGGCCGGTAATAACTCGCTACTGGAGCGGTGAAGTCGCAAGACAGCGACGGATTAGCCACACGTACCAAACCCCTCAAGGGTGTCCTCGTCGGAGGTGAGTGTATGAGTGCCACGATGGCCCCCGACCTCTCGACGAAGCAACACCGGATCCTCACCTACCTCCGCGAACACGCAGGGACGAAGACCTACTTCAAATCGCGCCTCATCGGGCAAGAGCTCGGAATGACGGCGAAAGAAGTGGGCTCGAACATCACGAGTCTGCAGGACGGCGAATACGACGTCGACATCGAGAAGTGGGGCTACTCTTCCAGTACGACCTGGAAGGTCGACCTCGAATAAGGCAGGCATCGGTTCCCGTCGCCGACCAGCAGCGGGATTCGTGTGCAGTTTCCCGTGTATCGAGGATGCAGCTCCGTCGAAGATTCAGTTCTATCGACGTGCCAGTTTCGGTCGTGTCGCGACGAGTTCAGTTAGCTGACGGCTCATCTCCTGACGCCACCTGGTCGGCAGATCCGTCGGTCGACGTCGCGCGCTCGTCGACGCCGACGGCGTCCGTGACCGAGACCGGTTCCGACGGCGATCGGCCACCGACGGTCAGTTCGCCGTCGTCGCCCTCGACGTAGACGTCGTCTGCGAATCCGTCCGCCGCGTGCGGATGCTCCGGATCGTCGAGTCGCGCTGGGGTCGAGGGTGCGTCGGGGAGCGGCTTCGTAGAGAACTCGCCGAGTGGATCGTCGATCGTGATCCCCCAGGACTCGAACGCGTCCGCGTACCGGTCGTAGTGGGCGTCGAGTTCGTCGACGGGGATCTCCATCATCTCCGTCCAGCCGTGGTTGTAGAAGTCGAAGTTCGCCTGCAGGTGTGTGATTTCGCGGGCTTCGGCCTCGCTGAATCCGCGCTGGAGTGCCGCGAGATACGTGTCGACGGTCGCGTCGAACAGCGCATCCAGGCGATCGCGTCGGGCCTCGGTGTGGTCCGAGTCGGCCTTCCCGAGGAACACCCGTGTGTGGAGACGAACCAGGCCTCGTCTGGCGACCTCGCGGACGACTGGCGTCTCGAGGGCCTTGCGCGAGGCGAAGTGGCGCGCGTTCTGCCGGAGTTTCATACGGGCCAGTTCGGTCGCGAACCACATCAGGGATTCGACGCGGTCGCAGGGCGGTGACTGTTGGATCGAAAAGCGGCTGGCAGGACGGTCGCCTGTACATGTGCAGTGGGCGGCCATAGCGAGATAGCAACCCACTTTAACCCCGCTTCCGAAGCCCCCGACATGAGTGAGTACGTTATCATCGGCGACGGGATCGCGGGCAGTTCCGCCGCCGAAACCCTTCGTGAGGAGGAGCCCGACGCCTCCATCACGGTGATCACGGACGAAGGGGAACCCCTGTACAACCGGATCCTGATCAAGGAACACGCCAAGGGGAAACTCCCGGAAGCGCCGATCTCGATCCACGACGAGTCCTGGTACGACGAGCGCGACATCACCCTCTCGCTCGACACGCACGTCACCTCGATCGACGTCGACGGAAAGACGATCCACACGCACGAGGGCGAGGACATCTCCTACGACAAACTGCTCGTCGCGACCGGCGGCACCCCGACACAGTTGCCGGTCGAGCAAAGCGACGCCGACGGCGTCTATCACTTCTGGACGTTTCAGGACGCCCGCGGGATCAAGGAGGCCGCCGAAGCGGCCGAGGCGGGCGTCGCCGTCGGCGCCGGGCTGCTCGGTATCGACTTCGCGGCCGTCATGGGGGCCCAGGACGTCGAAGGTAAGTACCTCATGCGCGGCGACCGCTGGTGGCGCTACGCGCTCTCGGCCGACGGCGCCGAGATCATCCACGACGGCCTGCGCGAGATGGGCGTCGAGCCCGTCTTCGACAGCGGCGTCGACCACTTCGAGGTGAACGACGACGGCCACGTCACGGCCGCCGTTGACCCGAACGGCGAGCGCTACGCCTGTGACTTCGCTGGCGTCGCCATCGGGCTCACCTTCAACACCGAGTTCCTCCGCGGCACTGGCATCGAGCGCGACGGCGGCATCGCCGTCGACGAGTACATGCAGACCGGCGTCGACGACGTCTACGCGGCGGGCGACATCACTCGCTTCTACGACACGCTCATCGGCCAGGAGGCCCAGAACGGCTCCTGGGGCTCGGCGAAAGAGCAGGGACGCGTCGCTGCGGTCAACATGGCCGCCGACGACGAGGCCGAGGGCTTCGAGTGGGTCTCGTCGTACTCGATCACGCACTTCGACTTCCCATTTCTCTCGTTCGGCCACCCGACGATCGGCGACGAGTACGTCGAGCAGCGCTACAGCGACACCGAGTGGCGCCGCGTCGCGCTGCAGGATGGCCGCGTCGTCGGTGGCGTCCTCATCGGTGACCTCTCCCAGCAGCGCCCGCTGAAACAGCTCATGCGCGACCAGCGCGATCTGCGCGGTCAGACGGACCGGCTGCTCGACGAGCAGATCGATCTGGACGAGCTGGCGCCCGCACAGGACTGAGTCAGGGCCGGGACTTCCAGGTGGGTGGCGTTTCGCGTATCGACACGGTTTTGCATCGTCCGAGCCAGGTTCGAGTATGAACGGCGGCACCGACATGACCCTCGCGATCGAGCTGGCCGCACTCGAGGAACTGGCGTACCCGGAGCGCGTCTTCGAGGACGCCCGCTCCTGGAGCACGTACGTGGGCGTCGTCTCCGAGAAACCCACCTACGTGGTGACGAACTTCACCCGAAAGAACCGCATCCGCCAGGACTTCTTCTCCGGACCGCGCGGGAAAGCAGAGAGCCTGGAAAGTGTCAAAGACCAGTTCGACACCGAACGGCAGGTCTTCATCGGCACGACCGACGAGGACGAGGCCATGGCCGACGAGTTAGACTGGGAGTACCTCTCGGTCGAGGACGCCGCGGAGGCGGCCGAGTGGACCATCGCCGCCGACGTCGAAGACGACGAGGTCGACGAGACCGAAGCCGGCGAGAAGCGCGACGACTGGCCCTGACCCCGCAGACGACGGAGACGGCGGGCAACCGATGCGCCGCCCTTATTGGCTCTCCGACCGAACGGCGAGTAATGACGACACCCCGCGTTCCCGGTGACGACGGGCGAGAATCGCTCGAGCTTCCCTGTGGCGAGACGCTCGATCACCGGGCGGTCGATCTCGGACTGAGAGAGCACACGTGCCCCTGTGGCGAGCGCCACGCAGTCGTCCTCGACGTCCACCCACCGTCTCGCTTCTTCCCCGAGCCCTTCGTCGACGTCCTGCGCGAGACGATCGGAACGGACGACGACTTCGAGGCGTTCGGAACGCCGCACCTGCTTGGCATCACGATGGAAGAGTTTCCGGAATCCATCGTCGTCCACGACGCCGAAGAGGACGGCGCAGTGGGCTACTCCCTCCTGTGGGTGAGCACGTTCGACGCCCGCCGGCTGCACGAGATCATCGTCGAACTCGTCGTCGAACTCATGGACCACGCCGTCAGCCACGCCGACGACGACTCGGTCATCGCCGAGTTCGAGTCCCAGCTCGCCGAATTCGACGTGAAGACCTTCGTCGACGCCTATCGCGACGAGCGCAACGTCGACACACCCCACTGACGCGAACTGTCTATCTGCAGCGAGACGACGACCAGAGAGAGAGAGAGAGAGAGAGA
>JGI2924J29684_1077751_pt1 | contig 21866 bp, 22 predicted proteins | sample BenlonsequencITS_FD_29684 | JGI IMG/M metagenome (IMG submission 29684)
GGGTGTGTGTGCGTCCGCCTTTGTGTGTGTTTGTATTAGCATATTAATGAGTTCCTGGAGGGGGTGTTACATGATTTCGGACGACGCGGCTCCGCTACTGGTTGCCGCTAGGGGTGGGGTTCACACACACCTTTTTCGAAGTGAAATCCCCCTCGCAAGGTCTAGGGAGTCTACCCTCACACCCCTTTTTCGAAATGAAATCTTTCCGTAGAGCACGGAGACGCCGATTCAGGGCCTGGAGAGTCACAGAGACGCCTGTTGTGCGTATCACTTCTCGAATTCATTTCGATCGTGCCGGCTCGAGCAACCGATTCTGAGTCGACACTGGTTGCTCAACGGAAAATCGAGCGGTTCCCCGCTCCCTCTTCGCCGGTTTCATTTCGATAACGGTGTGTGGGTGCTAGAGCCACCGATTTCATTTCGACGATGGTGCCTTCATTTCGACGCCGGTAACTCGCCCGATTTTTCATCTCGATGACGGTGTTCTCATCTCGACGGTGGTGCGCTCACTTCGATACCGGTTCCGAACCGTATCATTTCGAAATGGGTGTCTTCATTTCGGTGATGGTGGCTTCAATTCGATCACAGCACCTTCTCTTCGAAATCGGTATTAGCGGCCAGCGTACATCACAAGCCGTGAATCACAATCCATCAGAGACACTCGGGACGAACGATGATGGATCAGACTCCGAGCCCTCTATCGTCGACGATATTCTCGACGGCGAACGAAAAACCGTCTTCGAGGACAAACAGCTCGTCGACTCGAATACGATCGTCGATCACAACCGGATCTACGGTCGCGACGAACAGCTCGCGGCCGAGGCCCGTGCGTTCCGCGATACGCTCGACGGTGAGCGTCCGCCGGATCTCCTCCTCTACGGACCGAGCGGAACCGGAAAGACCCTCACCGTGAAAGCAGTTGCCGAGAAAGTCAAAGACCGGGCCCTCCAGAACAGCATCGACTTCGATTTCGTCGCGGTCAACTTCAAGACGATGGAGTCACACTCGCTGGATCGGGCCGTCTGGAAGCTTGGCTACCAAACCGCCGAAAAGGCCGGCGTCGCATGGGACATTCCGCGAAAAGGGGTCTCTACCGACGCGAAGTACGTCCGTCTGTACGAAATCGTCGATCGCCACTTCGACGCGCTCGTGTTCATCCTCGACGAGATCGATACCCTCACCGGTCACGCCGGTGCCGACGAACCCGCGTACTCGCGATTGCTGTACAGCCTGAGCCGAGTCATGGCCGAGCAGCACGTCGATACGCTCGTCTCGACGGTCGTTATCACGAACCATCCGAAGTTCCGTGAAAATCTCGACAGCCGGACCGACAGCTCGTACAACCCCACTGGGATCCACTTCTCCGACTACGACGCGAACGAACTCATCGAGATCCTCAACCGCCGGCGTGACGCGTTCAAGGACGGTGCACTCGACGAGGGGGTCGTCGAACTCGTCGCCGCGTACGGCGCGAAAAACGAGGGCGACGCGCGACGAGCGATCGATCTGCTCCGCGACGCCGGAGAGATCGCGAACAGGAACGGAGAGACGGTCGTCACCGAACAGCACGTCCACGCCGCAAACGACTCGGTCGTCAAGAACCGGGTCCTGGAGATCGTCGGCGGAATGTCCCTCCAGAAGAAACTCTCCCTGTACGCCGCGGCCATCGTCGCGGACGTAAGCGACGGTACGGCGCCGAGTCCGGCGGTCTATACGTTGTATCGAGAGATCTGCCAACGGTCCGATCGCGACGTCTACACCCAGGAGACCGTCAACAGCCACATCAACAAAGCGGGAACGTACGGCGTCCTCGAAAGCGAGCGAACGAGCGACGGCTTCAAAAGCGGCGTCCATCTCGTGTTCGCGTTTACCGAACCCGTCGACGCGGTTATCGAGACGCTCGAGGAGGACGACGTCTTCGACGACATCGAACTGGCTACCGTACGGTCGATCGCGCGTCGAGCGCTTCGCAACACCTGATCTGCCCGAAGCCACTACTCAGCGGAACCAATGGTGACGAGACGCCAGCAGATCGTGCTCTGCTCTCGGGTATTCGATAGGAATAGCCCCGACCTGAGGACGAAGCTATTCAAACAGCTACCATCGCCTTGTAGATCGCTCCAAATGCACCGAATAGCGACGAATCGGGTCGGACGACGAAGAAACGACGACGATCGCTCCGCGCGAGACGACCCGTCGGATCGGCCGGCGAACCGATTGTCGGAGCGACCGATGGAGACCAGCGACCATGAACCGATCGAACCAAGCGACGCGTCGGCTTCGCGACCGCCGCTCGGGAACCATCTCAGGCGTTCGTGTCCCTACGGGCGTCGATAGTCTTGAACGGCACGGTTCGAACGTCGACCGTCGGTATCGCTGCGGTTCCGTGGCCTCCTGGAACCGTCTCCGCTTCCACTCCACTAAACGATGAACCTCACAAGCTTCTCTCGTCGGGATGTCCTCACAACGATGGCTAGTACCTCGGTCGCCGCTACCGGTCTCGGTGCAGTCGACGAGGACGACGCCGACGACTGCCACCGGTACGTCGTCGGAACGTCGCCCAACGCCACGACCAGATCGATCTCGAGTGACGCCGTCGCGGTCCACCGAACGTTCTCGTTCGGATCGACCGGCGGTGCGACGGTCTGTACGTGTACCGACGGCGTGGCTGCCGAGTACGAGACCCGAAGCGACGTGCGGTACGTCGTGCCCGACCACCGCCGACACGCGATCGGTCCCGCTGCCGTCGCGAGCGAGCGCTCGAGCGCCACCTTCGAGCCCGTCCCCGGGGAGGATCAGGTCGTCCCCTGGGGGATCGAACGCCTCGGCGTCGACTCGCTGCCGGACGACTCGAGCGGCGACGCGACCGTCGCCGTCCTCGACACCGGGATCGACCCCGACCACGAGAGTCTCGCGGTCGACGACGGCGTTTCGTTCGTCGACTGCGAGGACGGCTGTGACGACGACTGGGACGACGACGGCGTCCACGGCACCCACATCGCCGGAACCGCCGCGGCCGTCGACAACGACGTCGGCGTCGTCGGCGTCACGCCGACCGCGGAGCTGTGTGCGGTCAGGGTCCTCGACGGCGACGGCGGCGGACACGACTCCGAGATCGCCGCGGCCATCGAGTGGTGTGCCGACGAGGGGATCGACGTCCTCACGCTGAGCCTGGGCGGCCCCGAGCCCGGCCCGATCCTCGAGGACGCAATCGAGTACGCCTACGGGAACGGCGTCCTCGTCTTCGCGGCCGCCGGCAACGCGGGTCCGGACGGGGATACTGTCGACTACCCGGCCGCCTACGACGCCTGTATCGCGGTCGGTGCGACGGACCTTCGCGACGAGGTCGCCGACTTCTCCGCACGCGGGGAGGGTCTCGAACTCGTTGCTCCTGGCGTCGACGTCGTTTCGACGTCACCCGGCGACGAGTACGAGACGATGGACGGGACATCGATGGCCGTCCCTCACGTCGCGGGGCTGGCGGCACGGCTGCGCGACGCGGGGGTCCCCCACGCCGCGGACACCGACGACGCCGACGATCCGGGCGGCGTGCGCGGAATCCTCCGCGAGACTGCCCGCGACCTGGACACAGACGAACATGCACAGGGGTACGGGCTGATCGACGCCGCGAGCGCGCTCGACGCCGTCGAGGCGATCGTCACGGAGGAGGCGACCGCGGTGCGGGCCTCACGGGCGACGCTCGAGGGATCGCTGCGCACGCCCGCGGACGGCGACTCGGCTGCGGCGTTCTTCGAGTGGCGGCCGGCCGACGGGGACGGCTGGTCGGCGACCGACCCCGAGACGGTCTCCGAGGGAGAATCGTTCGCAGCGACCGTCGACGGCCTCGATCCCGAGACTGCCTACGAGTTCCGGGCCGTCCTCGACTCCGACGAGGACGAGGAGACGGGAGCGATCGCGACGTTCGCGACCGGAGCCGACGAGCTGGCAGTCGAGACGGGGGACGTGAGCGCCGTCGACCACGAGTCGCTGCGGTGTGTCGGCGAGCTCGAGGGGCTCGCCGACGAGGCCGTCGAGGTCGGTTTCGAGTGGCGCGAGGCCGGCGACGACTCGTGGACGGCGACCGACGACGCGGAACGGGAGGGGATCGGCGAGTTCGAGGACGACGTCTCCGGACTCGAGGCCGAGACCGCCTACGAGGTCCGGGCCGTCGCGGCGGGCGACGGCGAGACCGCGACGGGCGAGGCTCTCTCGATCGAGACCGATCCGGAACCCGGGGTCCCCGAGATCGAGCGCCTCGAGGCCTCGGACGACAGCTCCCAGCAGTTCGTCAGCGCGTCGGTCGAGTGGACGGTCACCGATCGGGACGGCGACCTCGCGGAGCTCACCTCCGAGCTGCGCTACGCCGACGAGACGACGGTTCTACATGGCGTCACTTCGGAGCTCGAGGACGGCGAGGAAAGCGGGAGCCACGCGCTCAGAAACACGGATCGGGTCGAAGGAGCCGGCGAGGAGTACGAGGTTACGATAACGGCGAGCGATCGTGAGGGGAACGTCGTCGACGCGAGCGAGCGACTCGTCCTCGACGAGCGCTCTCCTGCGCCGTCGATCGACACGTTCGAGGTCGAGCAGACGGAGTTTCTGGGGACCCCGAGCGCCGTCGTCGAGTGGGGAGTCTCGGACGAGGGTGGCGAACTCCGGGAGCTCGAACTCGAGTTACGTCTCGTGGACGGCGACGACCCTCTCGACGACGCCTCACCGATGGTTCGTGGCGAGGAAGCGACCGGCGAGCGGCGGCTCACCGGGGACGACGACGAGCGCGGGGAGTACGAGGTGGTAATCTCCGTCGCCGACTACTTCGGACAGACGACGACCGAGACCGAGCGGGTGACCCTCGGGGAGTGAACGGCTCCCGGTCGGGGACCGACGTCTATCGGCTCGTTCGGACGAGCGACCTCGGTGTGGCACTGAAACGGCCAGCACTCGTAGAGCGACCGATGATCGGGTCCGACGTAGCGATCGAGACGGCAGTGATGGCGAACGGAGCGGTGCCGACGGCGTTCCGAACTGGACGGCATCGGCTGTGTCCGACCACTGGGTGGGGAGGTGGTCCTTCGTGAGCGCAGACGGTCCGCTCGAGGACGGGAGCACCGACCCGGCCCTCGAGACATCGACCCGGGTCGAGTGGTCCGGGGCGGACGCGACCGATCCGTCGCTCTCCCGGGGCGGAACCGCTGCGTCGAGCGAGCCACCGACGGGGTCGCGGAACCTCGGCGGGCGCTGTCCTCGTTGCCGGGAACGCCTCGAGAGTCGCCTGCGGGCGCGGTACGACGACGAGCTGACCGCCCGGCTCGTCCTCGTCGGGTACTGTCGGAACTGTACCTACCACGCCGAGAGCACGCGACTCGGATTCGAGATGCGCGAAGTGCGCCTCTGAGCGCGGGACGCGGTGTCCGAGCCACCCGTCTCATTCGACGTCGGCGAGCGCCAGGGCGTACGTCGAGCTGATCCACGCTTCCGAACGGTGCTCGTCGTAGATGACGGTTTCTTCGTCCTCGGTACGGTACGTCCCGATTGCGGCGGACGGACCGGGGAGCTCCGGATCGGGATCGGCGGATGCGGGATCGGACGGTGACATGGGATTCGACTCCTCGTTTCGCACTCGAACCAACGCGACTCGAGCGAAAGAAGCCGGAGCCGAGACACCTTCCCGCCGGCAACCGAACCACGTCGAGCCGCGATCGGGGCGTTTGGATGCGACCGACGCTTACTGTGAACGACTCGGTCGGCCGTCGAGGAAGACGAGCGAGTCGTCGACGTCCGCGGCTCCGTCGATCGCCCACACTTGTCGACGACCGACGAGATCGTCTCGCGGTCCGCCTCGAGGACGAACAGGTCGGGGCAGTAGTCCCCGACGTGGCTGTGGTCGGTCGCCGCGACCGCCTCGTCGAACTCGTGGCGCAGCGCCGCCACACGGCGCTCGACGCTCGGCGTTCCGACGTCGTAGCGCACGTCGACCGTCCCCGCGAGCGCGCCGTCCTCGACCCGATCGTCCGTGAACGCCTCGAGTAGCGCTCGCGTGCTCTCCCGAACGACCTCGCTGCGGCCCGTGTACTCGTGTGCCGACGCGTGGGCGTCGAGCCGTTCGAGCAACTCCTCCGGCATCGAGACGCTGACGACTGGCATATGCTAAGATGGTAGGATAAATTAATAGTATTTGTTATTCAATAACGGGGACGTATATAATAACTAACCTTAACAAGCAGACGGACAACATTCACAAGTAGCTATGAGCAACGACCGCATTCCGGTGACCGTTCTGAGCGGCAGTCTCGGCGCCGGCAAGACGACCGTCCTCAATCACGTCCTGACCGCCGACCACGGCCTCGACGTCGCCGTCGTCGTCAACGACATGGGTGATGTCAACGTCGACGCCGAGCACGTCACCCAGCAGTCGGATCTCGGCGGGGAGGAAGAGATCATCGAGCTGTCCAACGGCTGCATCTGCTGTCGGCTCCGGGGCGACATGCTCGACGAGGTCGGGCGGCTCGCGGACCGACGGGAGTTCGACTACCTGCTGGTCGAGTCCTCAGGGATCTCTGAGCCGATCCCGGTCGCCCAGACGTTCGCGATGGGCTTCGAGGACGCGGAATTCGATCCAACTGACACCTACGTGCTCGACACGATGGTGACGGTCGCGAACGCCCACAGCTTCTGGGAGTCGTTCGACTCCGGGGAGGCGCTGGCGGCGGAGACCCCCACCGGGGAGTCGGGCCGGGTTCCCGAGACCGTGCTCCTCGATCAGATCGAGTTCTGTGACGTCCTCCTGCTGAACAAGTGCGACCTCGTCCCCGACGACGCGCTCGATGAGATCGAGGCCGTCCTCGAGCGGCTCCAGCCGCGCGCGAAGATCGTCCGCACCGAGTTCGGGAACGTCGACCCCGACGAGATTCTTGGCACGGAGCGGTTCGATTTCCAGGAGGCGTCGAACTCCGCCGGCTGGAAACACGAGCTCCAGCACGATCACCACCACGATCCCCAGGAGGAACACGGCGTCACCTCGTTCGTCTACGAGCGCCGGCGCCCGTTCCACCCCGAGCGGATCGCACAGTTGCTCTCGGAGCTGCCCGACGAGCTGATCCGCGCGAAGGGGTTCTTCTGGAGCGCCGGCCGCGAGGACGTCGCGATGGGCGTCGACAAGGCGGGACCCTCCGTCCGCGCGGGTCCCTCCGGCCAGTGGCTCGCGAACCTCCCTGAGGCCGAACGCGAGCAGTACTTCGCGGCCCGACCCGGGCTCGAGGACGACTGGGACGAGGAGTGGGGCGATCGGATGACGCGGCTGGTCTTTATCGGCCGCGAGTTCGACGACGAGACGCTGATCGAGCGGCTCGACGACTGCGTGCTCACCGATAGGGAGATGAACGACGACTGGTCGACGTACGACGATCCGTTCGAACCGGAAGAACGACGTGAGCTCGCGCTCGCGAACGAGTAAATGCCCGTTCCGGTTACCATCCTCTGTGGCGAGCTCGGCGCCGGGAAGACGACGCTGCTCTCGGGGCTGCTCGAGTCCGCGGACCGCGAGATCGCCGTGCTGGTCAACGACGTCGGCGAGGTCAACGTCGACGCGGACCTCGTGGAAGCGCGCACCGACCTCGAGACCGGCGACGAGGTCGTCGCCCTCGAGAACGGCTGTATCTGCTGTAGCCTCGGGAGCGAGCTCTCCCGGGCCGTGATCCAGCTCTGGAAGGAACACGAGTTCGACCACCTGGTCGTCGAAGCGTCGGGGGTCGGCGAACCGGAACCGATCGCTCGGCAGTTCGTCCGCGGCCCCGCGGGCGGTCCCTACGATCTCGAGGCCGTCGTCACCGTCGTCGACGCGCGGCGGTTCCACGATCGGTTCGCCGACGGCGACGACGTACCGGTCCAGCAGGGAGCCGACGAGGAGGGAACGCGTCCCCTGTCGGATCTCGTGCTCGAGCAGGTGGAGTTCTGTGACCTGCTCGTGGTGAACAAGTGCGACCTCGTCGACGACGAGGAACGCGAGCGAGTCACCGCTCTGCTCGAGACGCTCCAGCCCCGCGCGGAGATCGTGACGACCGAGTACGGCGACCTAGAGCCCGACGTCCTGCTCGAGAGCGAGCGCTTCGAGCTCGAGACGGTCCGGGATTCGGCGGGCTGGAAGCGCCAGATCGAGGCCGATGCCGCCGAGGACGGCCACGAACGGGACGACGATGAACACGACCAAGGACACGATCACGAACACGACCACGCTCACCCGCCCGAACGGTACGGGATCGAGGTCGAGGGCTACCACCGCCGCCGTCCGTTCCACCCCGAGCGATTCGTCGAGTTACTTCGCTCGCTTCCCGATGGACTCGTGCGCGCGAAGGGACTCACGTGGATCGCCGGCCGCGAAGACCAGGCGATCACGGCGAGCACTGCTGGCGCCGAAACCACGCTCGAGGTGACCGGACGATGGATCGCCAGTTTCTCCGAAGATCGACAGGAGACGTACCGCCAGGGCCAACCCGATCTCGCGTGGGACGAGGACCACGGCGATCGGGAGATCCGGCTGGCGCTCATCGGCCGCGATATCGACTGGGACGTCCTCGAATCCCGGCTCGACGACTGCCTGCTGACCGACACCGAGATGGCGGCCGACTGGAGCGACTCCGAGAACCCCGCACCGACGTGGATGGGCGAGACAATGACGGTATCGAGCACTGACGACCCGGAGGCGTCGACCCGATGACCGCACCGCTTCGGGGGCAGGAATTATCGCCCTCCGGTATGGAGGTACGCGTATGACGACCGACCGCGCAGACCGACGGAGCACCGACGACCACGGCCACGACATCATCGACCCGCTCTACGTCGGGATCGTCACGGTCTCGAGTTCCCGCGCCGCCGAGGCTGGCGACGACCCCGACGACCCCGGCGGCGACACGATTCAGGCGTGTTTCGAGGACGCGGGCCACGAGGTCCGAGAACGCGTCCTGGTTCGGGACGACTACTCCGCGATCCGCACCGCGGTTCGGAGCCTCGTCGCCCGCCAGGATATCGACGTCGTCTGCACGACGGGCGGCACCGGCGTCACGGCCGACGACGTCTCGCCCGAGGCGACGTCCTCGCTGTTCGAACGCGAGCTGCCGGGCTTCGGCGAACTCTTTCGGTCGCTGTCCTGGGACGAGGTCGGTACCCGGGCGATGGCCTCGCGGGCGACCGCGGGGATCGCCGTCGACACGCCCGTCTTCTGTCTCCCCGGGAGCACGGGTGCCTGTAGTACGGCCTGTGAGGAGTTGATCGTCCCCGAAACGCCCCACCTCGCGGGGCTGGCGACGCGCCACCGCGAGGGCACGACCGAGCAGACGCTCGACGACTACGAGGACTGACTTCCTCCCACGACTGAAGTCGTGGGTGTTCTCCTCGAACCTCTGTAACGCCTCTCGTCCCGGTGTTGTTATTTCGAAGGCGCTCGCTAGCAGCCGTCGGAACGCCTGAAATAGCTCTTATTGGTGCTCGGGTCTCAGTCTTCCATGCTATGTGCCATCACTTCGAATCCGTCGACGAACTCGACGCCGAGGAGCGGGCGGACGTCCTCGAGTCCCACAGCGACGAGGAGCTCGAAGCCGAGCTAAGTGAGGACGAACTCGAGGCCCTGACTGCGTAGTCGAACCATCGCTTTTTCTCGGGCAAAACAGACAGCAAGCGTTAACTATTGTGACCGGGTTCGTTCGACTCAAGGGCCCTTAGCTCAGTCTGGTTAGAGCGCTCGGCTCATAACCGAGTGGTCGATGGTTCGAATCCGTCAGGGCCCACGTATCTCGCGGCGAACAATCCGTGAGCCGCGAGTACGGGATCGCTGGCGGTTCGAACCAGACTGAGGTTCTGCGAGTAACGCGAGCAGGTTCTCAGGCGAGGTTCGAATCCGTCAGGGCCCATCGATTCTGTGAGGGCGGCGAATACTGCGATCAACGGTTCGACTCGCTTCGTCCGGAGCTCGAATCCCTCTGTCGGTCCCGTGACCGAGCGCCAGTGTTCGACTCCGCCATCGTTACGGCTGAATTATATATGCCATAACGCGGGTAACTGCTGGCGATACCGTGTTCGACAGCCGAGGACGCAACGACCGGCGAGATCGCGCTCGCCGCGTTCGAGTCGTCCCGCGGCCGTCGGCGCGCAATACAGCTATGCATTCGAACGCATCTACGCAGAACGGACGGAGTAGTGACACCGAACGAGCGGTCTCGCCGGTGATCGGCGTCGTCCTCATGGTCGCGGTAACGGTCGTCCTCTCGGCCGTGATCGCGGGGTTCGTGATGGAGATGGGCGACGGGATGGAGGATTCGCTGGAAGCGACGGGCGCGGCGTCGTTCGATTTCGACGCGGACGACGGCGTGATGACGGTCTCGCTGGTCTCGGAAGGAAACGCCGACGAATGGGAGATCGTCGGTGATGTCGAGGACTCTCCGGTGACCGAAATTAACGGGGCAGGCGAAGCCGTGACTCTTGCCTGCTCCGACGACACTGGCAACGACGACAGCACCGACGGCGAAAGCAACGAGGAGCTTACCGCTGCCGAGACCGGAACAATAAGCGTCACGGCCTCGATCGACGGCGGTAGCTCGACCGTCATCGGCGACACGGAGTACGACTGTAGCGATGTAGCCGACTAACGGTCGCGTCGTCAGTCCTCAGCCGCGGCGAACTCCTCGAGCAGCGTCTCGCAGAACGCCTCGAGATCGTCCGGGTTGCGGCTGGTAATCACGCCGTCGTCGACGACGACCGCCTCGTCGACCCACTCGCCGCCGGCGTTTCGAATATCTGTTTCGAGGCTCTGATAGGAGATCAACGTCCGTCCGTCGACGACGTCGGCCTCGACCAGCACCCACGGACCGTGACAGATCACGGCGACAGGTTTGTCCGCCGCGAGGTGCTCCCGGAGCAGGTCGACGGCGTCGTCGTCCGTCCGGAGAGTGTCGGCGCCGACGGTTCCGCCGGGAACGATCAACGCGTCGTACTCGTTGGCGTCCTCGAACGTCCGATTGACCTCGTAGCTGCCGTCGGATTCGAGATCGTTGTTGACGGTTTCTGCTCGCCGGTCTCGGAGCTCAGCACGTCGACGGTTGCGCCGGCGTCCGTAACGGCGTCTCTCGGTTCGGTGAACTCGACCTCTTCGCTCCCGTCGGGTGCGAGGAAGATTCCGACGCTCACACCTTCGAGTTTGGCAGTTTCGCTTATCAGAGATGCCGTCGGCTCCGAGACGGACAACCGTTGGACCTGCCGTTGCAACCACTGGCCGGTCGCCGTGTTGCCGGGAGCCGCTTCGCTGTTCGGCCCTTTGCCAGTCGCCGATCGGCAAGGCTGCCGCTAGCTGTCCTCCGTGGCCGGAACTGCGGCCCGTCGACTAGGTATCGACGTACTGCGATTCCCAGTCGCGGCGCTCTTCGATCGCCTCGTGACCGTTGTCGCTGATCGCGTAGTAGTTCGTTCGTCGATCGAGCTCCCCTTTCTCGACGAGTTCCTTGTTGACAAGGGTGTCGAGGTTCGGATACAGTCGCCCGTGGTTGATGTCGCTACTGTAGTAGGTCTCGATCTCTTCTTTGATATCCTGGCCGGATGGTTGGTCCGCCCCTGCGATTACGTACAGGAGATCTCGCTGGAAGCCGGTCAAATCGTCCATACTTTACCTATCAACCCCTACCAGAAACACTCTATTTGTTATCAATCACGTATTACGTCTGTTGCAGCGGTTGGGGAGGCACTAGGCCGTTTGCAACTGATGTGATGGTACCTATACGCTCCGTAACCGGTCGGTACAGCGAGCGTTTCGTGATTTATCCGTGGCTGGGATGAAATCCGGAGAGAACTCCCAAAAGCGTCGAATACGGCATCTCGGCCTTCGAAACAGTCTGTTAGTAATGTTTTATCGACGTTGCAGATGGTTCGATAGTCGAGACAGTCCATAGTAATAGAATTGTACCGAATATATTCGGTATCCTGGACGGTACCGGTCACCACGGTGGGGAATCGGGGAACGGGGACGAGACGGCACCGTTTAGCCCCCTGGTCCGCGAGACCGAATATATGGACGACCGCCGTGCGACACCGTCGATCGCGCAGGTTTCGTTGATCGGGCTGTTCGTCGCCGTGCTGGCTACCGCGCAACTGACCGCTTCGAAGGTGCTCGCGTTCGATCTTCCCGTGTCGTTGCCGGTAACCGGAGCGGAGCTTGTCTTGCCGGGCGCGGCGCTTGCGTACGCGCTTACCTTTCTGGCGAGTGACTGTTACACCGAACTGTACGGACGCCGTGCAGCCCAGATCGTCGTCAACGTCGCGTTCGCGTTGAACTTCGTGGTGCTGGCGCTGGTCTGGTCGACGATCGCGGCGCCGGCCGCCGAGACGAGCGTCGACCCGGACGCGTTCGCGACGGCGCTTGGCGCCTCGACGAACGTCGTCCTCGGAAGTCTTCTCGCCTACCTCGTCAGCCAGAACTGGGACGTCTGGCTCTTTCACCGGATTCGAGACCGAACGGGTCGGAAGAAACTCTGGTTACGAAACCTCGTCTCGACGGGCACCAGCCAGGCGATCGATACCGTCATCTTCGTCTCGATCGCCTTCGCCCTCGCACCAGCCGTGCTCGGCGTCGGCGAGGTGCTCCCTCTCGAGGTGTTGCTCGCGCTGGCGGTCGGCCAGTACCTGCTCAAACTCGGGATCGCGGTCTTGGACACGCCGATCGTCTACGCCGTCGTCTCGTTCGTTCGCTCGCGCGAATCGGCCGACACCGAGGAGGCCCACGCCGCGTGAGCGTCGACCCGAGCGGGAGGATTTAGTAGCCGGCAGCTAAGCCACCGATATGGACGAGCGAATCCGTGAACACGCTGCGGTGCTGGTCGACTGGAGCGCCCGCGTCGAGGACGGAGACGACGTGGTCCTCTCGGCCGGTCCCGACGCACACGAGCTGGCGGTCGCCGTCGCTGAGGAGCTGGGCGAGCGAGGCGCGAACCTGCTCGCGACGTACAGCTCCGGTGAAATCACGCGCGCGTATCTGACGGCCCGCGACGACGAGGACGGCTTCGAGGAACCCGCCCACGAACGGGCGCTGCTCGAGGCGGCCGACGTCTACCTCTCGCTGGGCGGGGGCCGGAACACGAGTGCGACGGCGGACGTCCCGGGAGAAACCCGACAGAAGTACCGCAGCGCCCGAAAGGCGGTCCGTGAGGCGCGATACGATACGCGCTGGGTGTCGACGGTCCATCCGACCCGATCACTCGCCCAGCAGGCGAACATGAGCTACGAGGCTTACCGGGAGTTCGCCTACGACGCGATCCTCCGGGACTGGGAGTCCCTCGCCGAGGAGATGGGGCGGCTCAAGACGCTACTCGACGAGGGCTCGGCGGTTCGACTCGTCTCTCAGAACACCGATCTCACGATGCGGATCGACGGCCGAACCGCCGTCAACAGCGCGGCGTCGGTCGCGTACGACTCCCATAACCTCCCGAGCGGCGAGGTCTTTACCGCGCCGTACGGTACCGAAGGCGTGGTCGCCTTCGACGTCCCCATGACGATCCGCGGCGAGCCCGTCGAGGACGTCCGCCTCGAGTTCGAGGACGGCGAGGTCGTCGATCACACCGCCGAGCGAGGTGAAGCGGTGATCGGGGACGTCCTCGAGACTGACGCGGGCGCGCGGCGACTGGGCGAGCTCGGCGTCGGAATGAACCGCGGCATCGACCGCTACACGGACAACATCCTCTTCGACGAGAAGATGGGCGAGACCGTCCACCTCGCGGTCGGACGGGCCTACGACGCCTGTCTGCCCGAGGACGAGTCGGGCAACGACTCGGCGGTTCACGTCGACCTGATCACCGACGTCTCCGAGGACTCCCGTCTCGAGATCGACGGCGAGGTGGTCCAGCGAAACGGCCGGTTCCGCTGGGAAGACGGATTCGAGTCCGAAGACGGTCGGAGCCGCTGAGAGTCGGGCTGGCCGATCGGCCACCCGTCGTGCGATCGGTGTCCCACCCGGGTCAGTTACCCCGTCGAGACGGTCTGACGTCCTCCCACGACGTCAGTCGTGGGCGTTCGCACCGTTCAGCGGGTAACTCCCCCCTATCAGTCGTTAGGGACCTGTTATCATCGTTATCTCCCCGGGAGACGGGGGAAGCAACTGCATAATAAAACCCGATCCCGACGTTCGTTCGAGTACCGCCATAACCGGTGGCGGAAGTAACCGGTTGGGGCGACCGCTGCACGTCCCGATCTCCGCTTGTCACAGTTGTCTGCCCGCCCCGCCGGAGGCGGAACGTATCCGGCAACTCACCGCTTCCGTGACGTTGACACCCCTCGAGAGTCTACGCTAGGTATGCGCGATCGGATCCGGGCCGGAGCCGCGATCTACAACGACGGCTACTACCACGCGGCACACGACGCCTGGGAGGAGCGCTGGCTCGAACTCGAGGACGGTACCGACGACGAGCGACTGCTCCACGGGCTGATTCAGTTCACCGCCGCCGTCTACCACGCTCGCAACCGCAACTGGGAGGGGGCGGTCGGGCTCGCGGACAGTGCTCGCGAATACCTTGCCGCGGTGCCGTCGGACTACCGGGGCCTTCGGCTCGACTCGATCCGTCGGGCGCTCGCGGATCTCGCTGCGGATCCCGCCGTCCTCGAGCGTCGTTCTCCACCGTCGATTATCCACGAAAACGGGGTGCCGAGACTCGCGGCTCTGAATCTCGACGAAACGGCGATCGCTGCGACCGTTCTGGCCGAGGAGTTCGGATTCGACCCGGAGCCGATCGACCGCGCCCGGACGTACGCGCGACGGGATCTCGATGCCGGCGAGGACGACAGTCGGTTCATCTCGTTGTTGTTCGATTTCGTCCGCGAACGGGACCACCGCGGGCTCGTCTACCGACGGCTGAGCCAGCACGCCGACCGACGGCGCGCTCGGGAGAACGACGTCGAGGGGCTGTTCTGATCGAGGATGGGACTTACACGAGGTACAGGCGAAAGCCCACGACGTCAGTCGTGGGATGAAGCCGTCACACCGAGTCGTCGTCAGCGTGTTCGGCCGAGTTATCTCTGGGTTCGTAGCCAAGCACCTCGCGGGCGCGGTCGATCGAGTAGTACTTTCGGTCGTTGTCGGAGATGCCGTAGACGATCTCGTAGCCGTAGTCGGCCTGGATACAGCGATCGAACAGGTGCGCACAGTCACGGTAGGAGAGCCACATCGCCTGGCCGCGCTCGTAGTCGATCGGCGGATGGCCCTTCGTGAGGTTTCCGATACGGACACAGACCACCGAGAGGCCGTACTCGTCGTGGTAGTATCGTCCGAGCGACTCGCCGGCAGCCTTCGACACCCCATAGAGGTTGCCGGGCCGTGCCAGCTCGGAGCCGTCGAGCAGGTAGTCGTCGTCCGAGCGGTACATTTCGGGCGTTCGCTCGTCGGTCTCGTAGGCACCGACGGCGTGGTTCGAGGAAGCGAACGCGACCTTCTCGACGCCCGCGTCCGCGGCCGCCTCGAAGACGGTCTGGGTGCCGTCGATGTTGTTCGTTAGAACGCTGTCCCACGGCGCTTCCGGGCGCGGATCGCCCGCGAGATGGACAACGACGTCGATTCCTTCCATCGCCTCCCGAACCGTCTCCTCGTCGGTGATGTCGCCGATGACGAACTCCCCCGGCTGGTCGTCGGTCGGCGGATCGCGGTCCATCAGGCGCCACTCGTGGTCGTCAGCGAGGCCACCGAGGATGGCCTGCCCGACCCGCCCCGCAGCCCCCGTTAACAGGACTGACTGTGCCATTCGTTCGGTGTGAGGGAAAGCGTCGGTAAGTAACGTGCGGTTCGCACCCGTCCGGAGCTACCGCAATTCCCTTCCTCCCTGGCTCCGAGCTACCAGGTATGTCGGAGGCGACACACACGGACGCGCAGGCGGCGTGTTTCGAGGCCGGGATCAAGTTCGGGACGCTGTACCACCAGTTCGCTGGAACGCCGGTCGCGCCCGAGAGCGCGGCCAGCCTCGAGACGGCCATCGAGGAAGCCATCGAGAACCAGCCCTACTGTACGGACGCGACCGTCGAGATCCGACGCGGGGAGCTCGAACGCGAACTCGCCGCCTCGACCGCCGAATACACGGAACTGACGGGCCGGTTTCTCGAGGTCGAGATCGTCGTCGACTACGAGGGCCATGAGGTCGTCAGCCGCATGGAGATGGAGGACGGCTACCCGTTGATGCGGCTCGTCTCGGTCCGCGACGCCTCTTGAGCGCCGCTCTCGATTCGCCTGCAGTCGTACGGACGCTCGGAACGACGGTCCGTTCGACCCCGTCGCGTTCGGGGCATTCCTTTCGAAGTTCGATCCCCGTTCGGTCGGTATCGGCCCATCAGTGCCCGTTTTCACTTTCACTTTCGGGCTACCTTTTAAACACGGCGCCGGTGAAGGTGGTGACATGAGTCAAGCGACGCTCGGTGACGACGAGGAACTGTTCGGCGAAGCGGCCAGCGAGATGCGCGAGGACGTCGAGTCCTCGCTCGAGCAGGCCTGGAGCGAGCTGCCGGCGGCCGACGACGTCTGGGAGAGCGACGCCGAGAACGTCCTCGGCGTGCTCAACGGGCTCAAATCCGCGCTCGACACCGGCGACGCCGAGGCACACCTCCGTGACGCCAAGAAGTGGTACACGATGGGCCAGCGTGCCGACGCCTTCGAGGACGCCGACGACCTCGAGGCCGAGATCGAATCGCTCGAGGAGACGATCGCTGACGTCTCGGCGGCCGGCGAGCAGGCCACCGATCTCGCCTCGACGATCCCCTCGCTTCGCGGTGCGCTCCAGGAAGCCGAGTCCGAGACCGAGGACGAGGAAAGTGCGGAGACGAGCGAGGAGACGGCCGACAACGACGACGACGAGGACGACACCGACGAGACGGTGGCTGACGAGGAAAACGAGGAAGCGTAACCGTTCGCTTCGGCCCCGTCGGTGCCGCTACCGTCGCTGGGGCCGCGAGACGTCCCGCTCGGCAACGGTCTCGAGGAGCCGAACCAGGGAATCGGCCGCAAGCTCGAGCAGTTCTTCGCCCCGCCGTTCGTCGCCGTCGGTCGGATCCCCGACCACGCCATTGTCGGTAAACTCCGCCGAATCGTACGCCAGGTTCGCGTAGCTGGTCCACTCCCCCCAACCGTCGGCGGCACCGTCGCGGGCGTCCTCGAGCCGATTCTCACGGACGAGCTCCGGGTCGACGTGACGAACCAGCGACGTCTCGAGGGGACCGCCGTGGCCCATGTCGCTTGCGTGCTCGCCGACGGCCTCGAACCAGGTGTACGGGACGGCGTAGGCCTCGCTGCTCCGGGTCAGTCTGCCGCCGACCTCCCGGAGTGCGTCGATGTTTCCGCCGTGCCCGTTCACGAGAACGACGCGGTCGAAGCCGTGGTGGGCGAGGCTCTCGACGGACTCCCGGACGTAGCTTCGGAAGGTGTCCTCGGAGACCCACATCGTCCCGGCGAACTGGCGGTGTTCTTCCGCGACGCCGACGGGGATCGCCGGCGCCCGGACGACCTCGCGGTCGGTCCGTTCGAGGGCTGCGTCGGCGACCGCCTCCGCGGTCAGGACGTCCGTTCCAAGCGGCGCGTGAGGGCCGTGTTGTTCGGTACTACCGACGGGAACGACCGCAAGCTCCGTCTCGAGGTTCCGTACCTCGGTCCAGGTTGCCTCCGAGAGATGCATACCGAACGAACCGAGCGTGCGGCCATGAAACTCCCGGTAACGGGAGCGCGGAGACGGTCTCGATCGCGACGACGACCGGCAAACTGCCGTGGCGTACGCAGGGTCAACTTGTTTGCAGCGCGTGGCGTACTGTTCGAGTATGACCGACGATAGCCGCGAACTTGGAGTCGACCTGAGCGACGTCGAGGAGGACCTCGAGAGCCTCGATTACCCGGTCGAACAGGACGAACTCCTCGAGGAGTACGGCGACGAGGAGGTCGACATGGGCGAGGAGTCGGCCACCCTCGAGGAGCTGCTCGAACCGCTCAACGAGGACGAGTACCAGTCCTACGACGAGGTCGAGCAGGCGATCATGAACATGGTCGGCGACGACGCGATCGGTCGGAAAAACTACAGCGACCGGACCCCGCCCGCGGCGGGCGAGCAGCGCCAGGACGAGGGCGGCCCCGACCAGGAGGGCCAGAGCGGTCAGGAGTCGTTCTAGTCGTCGTCGGCGTCGACCTCGGTGCGGGCCTGTCGTCGCTGGGCCCGTTCGATGAACTCCTGCGGTAGCTCGTCGATCTCGCCGGCCTGTACCCCCCAGAGGTGGGCGTAGAGCCCGTCGTTCGCGAGGAGCTCCTCGTGAGTCCCCCGTTCGTCGATCTCGCCGTCCTCCAGGACGATGATCTGGTCGGCGTCCTTGATCGTCGAAAGGCGGTGGGCGATGGCGAAGGTAGTCCGGTCTTCGGTCAACTCGTCGAGCGAGCGCTGGATGAGCATCTCGGTTTCGGTGTCGACGTCGCTGGTCGCCTCGTCGAGGATCAGGATCTCCGGATCCTTCAGAATCGCTCTGGCGATCGCGACTCGCTGGCGCTGGCCGCCCGAGAGCTTGACGCCTCGTTCGCCGACCATCGTGTCGTAGCCGTCAGGGAGGTTCTGGATGAACTCGTGGGCCTCGGCCGCTTTCGCGGCCGCGACGATCTCCTCGCGGTCGGCCTCGAAGGTGCCGTAGGTTATGTTCTCCTCGACGCTCCCGTAGAACAGGAACGAGTCCTGGCCGACGTAGCCCATCGATCGCCGCAGACTCGCCAGGGAGACGCCCCTGACGTCCTGGTCGTCGATCCGGATCGCGCCGTCGTCGACGTCGTACAGCCGGAGCAGCAGTTTGAGGACGGTCGACTTTCCGGCCCCCGTCGGCCCGACCAGCGCGACGGTCTCGCCGCCGTCGACGTCGAAACTGACATCGTCGATGATGCGCTCGCTGTCGTCGTAGCCGAAGCCGACGTCGTCGTACTCGACGCGTCCCTCCCGGACCTCGAGCTCGTCGGCGTCCTCGTCGCGCTCGATGCGCCCCTCTTCGTCCATCAGTCCGAAGATACGCTCGCTCGAGGCCTCCGCGCGCTGGTACATGTTGATCACCTGGCCGAACTGGGCCATCGGCCAGACCAGCTGCTGGGTGTACATGATGAACGCGACGAAGACGCCGGTCTCGAGGGTGCCAGTAAATGGACCGGGTGCGGTTCCCGTGAACACCCAGTAGCCGCCGACGAGAAACGTCAGCACGAAGCCGATCCCGGAGATCAGCTGAAGTCCGGGGAAGAACTTGATCCGGAGCCAGATGGCGTCCCAGTTCTTGTCGTAGTACTTCCGGGAAACGTCCTCGACGCGGTCGGATTCGTACGACTCGGTGTTCGAGGACTTGATGACGTTGATCCCGCCGAGGTTGTTCTCGAGCCGGGAGTTGACCTTCCCGACCGACGAGCGAACGGCGGCGTACTTCGGCTGGATCTTCTTGACGAAGATGTAGGTGAATATCGCGATCAGCGGCACCGGGGCCAGCGACACCAGCGCAAGCTGCGGGTTGAGCCAGAACAGGAGTCCGGTGATCCCGACGACCATCACGATCAGCCGCGTCGCAGAGTTCATTCCCTCGTTCAGGAACCGCTCGAGCTGGTTGACGTCGTTGCTTAGCACCGACATCATCTCGCCGGTCTGCTTGTTGGCGAAAAACTCCATGTCCAGGCGCTGCATCTTGTCGTAGGTCGCGGTGCGGACGTCGTGTTGGACGCTCTGAGAGAAGGCGTTGAACCCCCAGTTGCGCAGCCAGTGGAAGATCGCCCCGAACGCGAACGAGCCGGCGATCGCAACGACGACGAACCAGAACTGCTCTTCCTGGGTCGTCGGTAGCCACCCCTCCGGCAACACGACGAGCGGGACCTGCTCGTGAAACGGCTGGTCGCCGAAGATCGAGTCGATCGCGACTGCGAGCAACAGCGCGGGCAACAGATCGAGCGCGCGGGCAAAGATACTCGAGATGAGACCGACGGTAACGGAGAACCAGTATGGGCGACCGAAATCGAAGATCAACCGACGCATCGGGCTCTCGACGGACTCCCGTTGTTCCTCGAAGGGATCGTCTTTCTCCCAGTCGATGCCGCTCATTGCGTTCGTCTCCGTGACCGCCGGCAATAAGAGTTCCCTACGAATCGAAATACCGATCAGTCGGCTTCCGAACCGATCTCGACCTCGTCGCCGACCTCGATCCCGGCCTCGTCGGCGTAGCCGATCGGGACCTCGAGGACCCACTGCGCCTGGCCGGTGTACTCCTGGTCGGCGCCGTCCTCGTCGGGCCCGGGCTCGGGGGCGCTGTGGATCGTCGTGATCTCGCGGTCGGCGTCGATGAAGACGATGTCGATGCCGAAGTCCATATCTCGCATCACGTAGGTCCGCTCGTCCTCGCTCCCGTGGACGAACAGCATTCCCTCGCCGTCCTCGAGCGAGTCGTGGTCGCTCAGCCCCGTGTAGCGGTCGGTCGGCGTCTCTGCGATCTCGGCGTCGACTGTGGCTTTGGGCTCGCCGTCCGCATCGAGGACGCGGACCTCGGTTCGCTCCTCGCCCCAGGGTGTTGCCACGACGCCAAGCTGGACGAGCAACAGCGCGACGACGCCGAGTGCCGCAACGACGAGCAGTCCTTTCCAGACCCGCTCGAGAGCCATACCCCTGCTCCGACTCGAGAAAGTAAAGGTTATTCGGACGGGGCGACTGGGTTCGGATGCGGGCTCGTGGTCTAGCTGGTTATGACGCGGCCCTTACAAGGCCGAGGTCGGTGGTTCGAACCCGCCCGAGCCCATTTCTCTGGCGAACAATCCGTAAGCCAGAGAAATGTCTGTGAGGACGGTTCGAACTAGCCAAGACGCGCGCAGCAAAGCGAGCACGTCTACAGGACTCGAAATCGAAGCGTCCCTGCGAGACGTTACGCGAAAGCGGGCGTCTACGTTGCCGCGTCGATTGCTGGCTCGGGCGGTCGATCCACGTCTCGCGTGTAGCCGTCCATTGGCTCGAGTAGTGCTCCCATAGGATCGGGAAGTCAGTGCTTGAGTCGCGCCACGTTCTCCCGGATCTGGCCCAGAATTCCCTCGCCGGTGTCGGCTTCCAGCGCCGAATGGAGCGTCGAGTCCTCTGGCTCGTCCTTGACGACGACCCGGAGGTACGGCTCGAGCTGTTCGAAGTTGTCCGACAGGACGACCGTATGGTTCTCCTCGTCGTGATCGACGACGCCCGCGTCGGCCAGTTTCGGTACGTGACACTGCACCGACGAGACGTAAACGCTCTTGTACTCGTTTTTCGCAACCTCGTCTGGAGGGACGTCGTGTTCCCAGCCGGCGACCCGTTCGGCTACCCGCGAGAGCTCGATCGGTCCTTCCCGTCCTCGGAGCGCGTACAGGAGGTACCGTCGTCGACGGTTTGCCAGCAGCTCGAGGATCGTGTCCGCCGATAGTTCTTGATCGTCCCGATCCGAGCCAAGTGCTTCCATAACACACTATTACCTACCGGCGCAGAAAAGGGTGTCTTGAATATCCGAAAAACCAATACACAGTGGTAAATGGACGGTATACTCGGCATTATTCTCTCCATTACTGTCTGTTCATTTCTATTATTCCGAATTGGGTAGACGAGATTGGAAGTTAATCGATCTCGATCTCGATTCGAAATCCTTTTTTATACCATGGACGGAGATAGAGGTAGGCCGCCTTAGCTCAGACTGGGAGAGCACTCGACTGAAGATCGAGCTGTCCCCGGTTCAAATCCGGGAGGCGGCACTTCTGTTGCGAACAACGACGACGAGCGCGGCGAGTCGTCTGTGAGCAGTAGAATACACCCGGAGGATTTTGAACCCTGGAAGTCATGGCCCGGGAGCGCAGCGTAGCGAGC